>Ga0326728_10002172_pt1 | contig 66490 bp, 64 predicted proteins | sample MB3enrmetagenome_FD_207602 | JGI IMG/M metagenome (GOLD analysis project Ga0326728, IMG submission 207602) | Lab enriched peat soil microbial communities from McLean, Ithaca, NY, United States - MB31MN | ecosystem: Environmental > Terrestrial > Soil > Wetlands > Peat | place: USA: New York...
GGGGAACGGGTGGCGTTTCAGGTGAGCACGAACCAGGTGGGCGCGTGGTTCAAGCTGCAGCGCTTTACGCCCAGTGTGCGGCCGGATCCCTGGGCCCCGGTGCGCGGTGTGAATTAGGCCATCGCCCGAGGTGGCGGATGTTAGGAGCCGAAGATACATGCTGACAGTGGCACAACTGGCGCCGCTGAAAGACCGCGACCCCTATCTGTACGAGACGCTGACGAAGATTGTGTCGGCGGTGAACGCTACGAGCCAGAACGCGGGTGTGGACCCCGCGACGCCTTCGCCGGCGCCCGCGCCGATCGCTTCACTGCAGGTGCAGGCATCGAACGGATGGTTTGACCTGTCCATTATCGATCCGGCGGCATCGCGGCCTGGGCTGTTCTACTTCGCGGAGTCGGATGTGACCCCGGCGTTTTCCGCGCCACGCGTGCATTTCCTCGGAGCGGCGCGAAATCTGTATTTGCAATTGGGGAATCAGACGCTGTATTGGCGCGCCTACTCGCAGTACATCGGCTCGCAGCCCTCGGCGCCGGTGAGTTTTGGATCGCCGCCCATCGCCGTCGCGGGCGGAGGCGCCAGCGGGCCTGCTCCGCTGCCCTCGAACGGCAGCGGCACCCTGCCGAACGGGCTGCTGCGCGGTGGAAATGGATTCGGAACACCGACGGGCGCGCGCATTGTGAAGCAAACGATTCTGTAAATTTCTATTGCAAAGGACGAAGGAGCTGCCATGCCAAATACCATATACAACGCCACTTGGGATTTTAGCCCGGGGGATACGGTGACGCTGTCCGCAAGCTTTACATTCGATCTGAACGATCCGAGCGACACGCAGAACGTCGCGAGCGTGTTGACCACGCTGCAGGGAAGAACGCCGCGCGTGACCCTGACGCAGTCGGATCCCGCCACCATCACGGTGACAGTGACGATTTAGAGGGCCGCAGAAAAGCGAGCGAATAAGCCCGGATCCCTCCGCTCCGGCCCGCAATAGGCGCGGGCCTCCGGTCGGGATGACAGTTTGGGCGGTGCCGCAGTGGGCGCGGGACACCGGTCCCTTCGAGGCTCAGGGCAGGCGGGACGACGATTTTCTTCACGCCTTGGCGAGATGGGGTCGAGCAGTGCTCGACCCCTACGGGGATAAGTTTGCGGGTACGGGAGTATGACGAGGGAGACCTGGAAGCGCTGCGGGCGATCCATGCGGCGCAGGGCTTCCCATACGAGTTTCCCGACCTGCGCAATCCGCTATTCCTGACCAAGCTGGTGCTCGCCGGCGACGAATCGGATCCCGCCGAAGGGAAGGGAATTGCCGGCGCTGCCCTGCTGCGCCTGACGGCGGAGGCTTATCTCCTGCTCGATCCGAAACGCGGCACGCCGAAACAGCGCTGGCAATGGCTGTTGGAGCTGCACGAAGCGACACGCCGCCAGGCATGGGAGCGCGGGCTGGAAGACGTACACGCATGGCTGCCGCCGGAAATTGCCACGAAGTTTGGCAGACGGCTCACGCGGCTCGGCTGGGTACGCGACGATGAGTGGACGCCGTATTGCAAACGATTGAAGTAGAGATTAGCAAATGATGGTTCGGAGGGGTTTATGGGACGCGGGGCACAGGCACAAACACGGCAGATGACGGACCAACAACTGGCGCAGACCAACGCGCTGAACCAGCAATTGCTGGGACAGCAGCAGTCGTTGGGGAACCAGGTGGGTACGCAGTACCAGAATATTGTGAACAATCCGGGATATAGCGCCGCAACACAGGCGGCGATCACGGGTCAATCACAGGGTGCGCTGGCCAGCGCCTTCGACTCGCTGCAACAGTCGGCGAATAACCGCGTGGCGCGGACCGGAAATTCCGCGGGTTATGCGGACTTGACGGACGAGTTGGCCCGGCAAAAAGCCAGTCAAGAAGCGACTACGGCGCAACAGAACCAGGTGAATTTCGCCAATACCGCGATGCAACAGCAGATGGCGGCGCTGCAAGGGTTATCGGGGCTGTACGGGGTTGATGCGAACCTGTTGGGGAAGACCTTGGGGATTCCGTCACAATTGTTGAATGTGCGCGCGAATGCCTCGCGGCCCAGCGGGTTCTTCTCATCGCTGGGATCGAGTGCGGGCGGGACGCTCGGCGGATTGCCAAGTTTGTTCATGTAGTGCCACGCTTGCGCGGCCTCCGGGGCATTCTCCTGACGAGTCGGCGCACGTGCGCGTTTATTACCGGGCAACCTTCCATCCGTCGGACTCAATTTGAAATGCGACCTGGATGGCTTGCATTCCCGGAGGCAATTGTATGCCAGGTGGGAGCTGCACAGTGCCGGGCGTAGGGCGTGTAATAGTTCCTTCCGTAAGGTACAGATCCGTGGTATTACGGCTCTCGATGAATGCTCGTTTCAGCTCAACTCGCATTGAAGTTTGGTCGCCCAATAGTTGTGGGGCATTGAACGGCCGATCTAACTCCATCTCTGTCGAGTATTCCGAGAAAAGCTCCCACTGAGCAGAATCAAGGGCTTTGTCTGCGATTTCAACTCTTAGCCCTAACCTTGAAGCCTCGCGGCGGTTAATCAAGTGAGCGTGGGAATAAAGGCGCTCAGTCAGTATTTTTACAATATCGCTTACTTTATCTTTATCTGATTCTGCTTTCGTATGAAGGCGCAACAGGTCCTCGGCGAGTTTTCGTATCTGGTTGTAGCTGCGTTCCACGTTTCCCAATGCCAAGGGATCAACCTTGGAGGCCAGGGCTAGGAAAACTTGCGCACTCAACTGCGCGTTGTCGTCTTTAACGCCGAACCGTCGGGCAAGGTCGCGGTATGCGTTCACGTCCTCTACACCAATTGGTACTCGAGCCGCCGGATTCATTGGGTCAGGGGGATTAAATGGATTCGCGACACTTGGATCGACTGAACTTAGTTCCCCCATCTTTCCCATAATGATCTTGTCAGCACCAAGGCTGAGGAGGGTCGCAGCACTATGGGCCCTGAAAGGGACAAGCACGTTGAACTGACGGCTGTACTCTCGTACCAGATTGACGAGACGCCACGGGACATTCGTGTCGCCGCCTCGGCTGTACAAGAAGAGGGTGAGGGACTCTACCTCTCCAATAGCTTCAAGGTGCCGCCGAAACCTGGGGATCACATCGCCCCCCATCTGCGTTTCCATTCCCCCGGGACGGTCACCCGTCAAGTAACAGATAAGTCTGGTCTTGAGGGTGGTTTCCAGCTCGGCAATGATGGCATCTCGTCGTTCCATTGACATGGTACTTTCTCCTAAAGTAGTCTATACACTTACAGATAGAGTGGAGGTAAACATGGCGCTTACGGCAACGGCCAGGCCGCTGGTTTTTACGGAACCCTTTTTGATCATACGTACAGTCCCCACGGCAGTACTTAAGTACAGCGTGGACCGGACAGGATTTTCAAAGCCAGAAGGGGTCATCGCAATTAGCTCCCAGGGACTCCCCCGGGGCGTGGCAGTTAGAGACGTTATCCAATCCACCGGGACACCATCACCTTTCACTGACTAGCCTGTCGGCCTAATCTGCCGATAGCATGCTCGATTTCAAGCCCAACCTGCTGTCGCGCTATCCAGACTGTTTGTACGAGACCCTGAATCGCGCGATCCCATGTCCCAGGGCGCTGCTCACCGTACTGAATTCGGAAGTTTAGCAGCCGATTCAGCTCCCCCACTCGTGCATAGTAATTGCTTACTTCAAAACAGACGAGCGACTCTCCCACTTCAAATAGGACCCTATCTGAGAGCGCGCGGCGGCCAGAAATTTCCTGCAAAGACAAGCTTGCTATGACCTCGGGACTTGCCTTAGTAGTCTGCGTCCCCTGAGTCCTCCCTGGCGGAACGCTCGCTTGGTCTAATGTGGCCGGAAACCATTGCATCAGGCTTTGAAGAGTCAGGAGGTGCGAATCAACTTCCTGTCGCACATGCTGCAGCAGATCTCGCGCCTCTCTGCAACGCTGGCGGTGAGCCCGGTTCTCTGCCAAGGTTAAAAAGAAATGGTTTACCGAGATGCCGACTGGTATCCCGATCATCGCACCCAGGGACACGCCTATCACGTTAGCCCAGAGGTTCGGTACAAAACTCGACCAAAACTCAGAGTATGCATTGGCACTGTGCCTGAGCCCAACCAGGATCAGTGTTGTAAGGGCCAGGGCCAACAGCACGAGCCAAACCCCACGGTATCGCATTAACTCTGCTCCGCGCCGCCACCAGTACTTGCGTTCCGCCAATCAGGTGAAGTGCTGCTACCGGGTAATAAACTATAACAATTGTATCACTGTTATTGCAGCGAGGCACCCCGTTGATGTTGTCTACATACGCTCTGTCCGGCAGCATCCTAGTCGCGACGCTAGACGTCCTCACACCAGGGCAGCCCATTTTGGAAGTCCTGCCCTGACGCTGCAGTGAAACCCAAGGGGCCCCCAGCATGTTCTCCATCTCCTCCGCAATTCTTCTGGCAGTGGTCTCGATCGGCGCTCAATTTGTGGTATTCCTGCGCTGGATTCACCGGCGAATGCGCGACGACGAAATCAATCGTGTGTTCCTGCGCGACCTGGCGTTATGCCACCTCCCACGCATCTACCGCGCACTTTACACCATTGCGGAACGCCAGGGCATTGCGCTGGAAGAGCTGCCGATCGTGAACTATGTTGACCTGCAGAATGGCGGCCGGCGGCCGTAATGCCACTCGATGCAAAGCTTATGGACCTGGCGCGGCATGCCGCCCAGGCTGAAGGGCTTGATCCCGCACTGGTGTGCGCGGTGGTGGAGCAAGAATCCAACTGGAACCCCTGGGCGATGCGCTACGAGCCGCTTTTTTTCGCCAAATACGTTGCGCCGCTCTACACCAACAATAAGGTAGGCGCAACGGAAGCCTATGCGCGAGGCATTTCTTGGGGATTGATGCAGGTGATGGGGCAATTGGCGCGCGAGAAGGGCCTGGGTTCTCTTTTTCTTTCCACACTGTGCGATCCGGCGGTGGGGTTGGCGGTGGGCTGCAAGATTTTGCGTCAGAAGCTCGACGCGGCGGGTGGCGACACCACGCGGGCGCTGCTCGCATGGAACGGCGGAGGGAATCCAGATTACGCGGAGGAAGTGCTGGCGCGGGTGGCGCGCTACCGGTAGAGGCGTTTGTGCGCCGAAGAGATGGTCATGACATCAGGGATCTGGCTGAAAATCGCGGCAGTGCTGATTGCCTTGGCGGCGGCTGTAAGCGTGTATTACGCCTGGCGCGGGACGCAACAGGAACAGGCGCAACTCAAAGCGGAGCTGCAGGCCACACAGAAGGCGCTGACGGATGCCGACGCGCGACAGCAAGCGCGCAATGCGGAACTCGCGCAGCTCTTGACCCAGCTCAACGAAAAGAAAGCCACGGTCCAGAACCCGGCACAGATTGTGAAGGCCCTGCCGGACATCCTGCCGCTACCCACACCTCTTACCCTACCAGCCCAGACCTCCAACGCAGGCCTTCCGGACACCCCGGCAGGGTCCAAGCAGCCGACCGAAAGCCCGAATCCCAAGCTGCAGTTGCCCGCCGAAGACCTGAAGCCCCTCTATGACTTTGCCGTGAACTGCCAGGAGTGCCAGGCGCAACTGGCCGCGGCTCAGGCAAACCTCAAGGATGAAAAGACGAAGACGCAGGCGCTCAGCAGGGAACGCGACACCGCGCTGCAGGCAGCGCGCGGCGGCTCGGTGTTGCGGCGCGTTGTGCGCGCGGCGAAATGGTTTGTGATTGGCGCAGCCGCGGGAGCAGTGGCGGCGAAATTCGCGCGCTAGGGGCGCGATCATACGCTGGCGGTGATGCAGCTCCGCGAGGAAGGCGGAGCCACAATCTTCGACCAGGTTTTCGACCGCACCCACGCACGTGGATGCGGCCCAACGCTTCGGTGAACGTTGAACGGCAGCGTACCACACCCAGGAAGGAGCCGGCCTCCTCCCCAGACCCATCCTAAAGAAAGGAGGACCCAATGCCCACACCGACAAACACCTACACGGTAACTGTCGCAGACGCGCACAGCCATACCGTACCCAGCGCGGCGATCCCCGCCGCCACGAAGCAGGAAGCCGTTCGTTGCGTGTTCTGCGAGGGAGATGCACTCTTTTCCGCACTCACGCAGACCGATACGTGGACCATTACCGTGACGCAGCCGTAAGTTCCGAACTGGCGCGGGCGTATTCCTGACGCCGCAGCCGGTAGCTCCGGGCAGCCGCTCACGGCGCGCCTTATTCCCAGCGCGTTTACGAGCTCACCCCATAGCCTCAGGAAAACCCTCCGCCCGAGCAGCAGGCCCGGCTGGCGCACCCCCCGCGCCAGCCGGGGAAGTGCCTAGCAATAAGCCCGGCTATCCACAGAAAAGACGGAAATGGTGAAAGAAAAGGCTTGACAGTGTGTCCTATAACAGATATTATGTTAACTAGAGGGCGGGGCTCTTTTTTCGCTCTACCCACTACCCTCTAGCTAAGGCCTTTCCTGCCCTTAGTTCTTCTCCCCTACAGCTACTTTTTCGGTGCGCTCTTCCCCGCCTTGATTTGCCCCACCTCATAATCAATGTATTGCTGAACGGTGTGCGGATCCGCGCCAGAGATTCTGCGTCCGTTGACGAACACCGTCGGCGTCGAGTGCACTTCGAGCAACTGTCCATTAGCGAGGCTGGCGTCGACTTCGGCCGCAGCTTGCGGACTGATCATGCAGGACTTGAAGGTGTCCGTGTTCAGCCCGGCCCGCCCGGCGAGTTCCAGCATCTTGTCCCATGCCGTGGCTGCGGAAATAAGGTCCTGGTTGTCGTAAATCAGGTCATAGATCTTCCAGAAGGCCTTGGGGTTCTGCTGGTAGGCGCAGCGCCCGGCCAAGGCGGCAGTACGCGCCCAGGGGTGGATAGCGTCGATGGGAAAGTCCTTGAAGATGACCTTCACCTGGGGGTACTTGGGCAGCAAGCCGCGCAGGGCGTCGTGCAGGTTGCGGCACACCGGGCACTCGAAGTCAGAGTACTCAACGAGCGTGATGGGGGCTTTGGGATCGCCCAGGTCGGGGGCATTGGCAAGCTGCATCTTGGATATGTTCTCTGCCAGGGGGTCTGTGGTGAGGTCCGATAGTTCGCCCCGCAAAAGGTAGCGCCCATCCTTCGTCAAATACATCTTGATCTTGTCCGAGCCTTCCGCGGACTTCACCTCGATGGGCACCTCCAGGAGCCCGGAGTTGCCAAGCTCCATGGGTGTGCTCACGGTGATTTGCACTTCCGCGCCCAGGGCGAAATAATAGCGAAGAAAGGCTTCAACCTTCTGCGCTTGCGACGCAGCGGTGGCTGCCGTGGGTTGTTGCGCCATGGCGCCGGTCGCGGCGAGTAAGAAGAGTACGAGCAGGGCGAGCTTGAGTGTGTTTTTCACGCGAGTCCTCTTTATATTTCCGTTCATGTTCATGGGATGAAACGCTGCGCTATGGGAAACGGCCGTCCAAAACCGAATGCGCGAGAGGTAATCTTCAATCCCGGAGCGGCCTGCTTCCTTTTGTACTCGTTGCGGTCCACGCGCAGCGCGATATCGCGGACGAGCTTCAAATCATATCCAAATTCGTCGGCAATCTCCTCCGGCGTTTTCACTTCTTCAATATAAGCCTTCAGGATGGTGTCCAGCACGTCGTAGGGCGGCAGGGAATCCGTGTCCTTCTGATTGGGACGCAACTCGGCCGAGGGCGGTTTCTCCAGGGTCGAGCGGGGGATCACTTCCCTTCCGCGATTGATGTCCTGGGCCAGCGCATAGACCATCATCTTCGGCACATCGGAAATCACGGCCAGGCCTCCGGCCATGTCGCCATACAGTGTGCAGTACCCGACGGCGATCTCCGATTTGTTGCCGGTGCTTAAAACCATTGAGCCAAACTTGTTGGAAAGCGCCATCAGGTAATTGCCCCGTATGCGCGCCTGAATGTTTTCTTCGCTGGCATCCGGCGGGCGGTTGCCAAACGCGGTGGCCAACACCTGATTGTAGGCGTCGAAGACGCTGGCGATGGGAATGGTGAGGAGTTGGATGCCCAGATTCTGCGCCAGGGCCTTCGCGTCGGTCTTGCTGCCCTCGGAGGAGAACGGCCCGGGCATGGAGACGCCAAGGACGTTTGAGCTGCCCAGGGCTTCAACGGCCAGGCAGGCCACCACGGCGGAATCCACGCCGCCACTCAAACCAACAATGGTCTTCTTGAATCGGCATTTGCGCACGTAGTCGCGCGTGCCGGTCACCAGCGCCTGATGCGCGTAGGCAATCTCCGTGGCGGGCTGCTCGTGCAGGTCGCCCTTTCCAGTGACAGTATCGAAGAGCACGATGTCTTCCTCGAAGGCTTTGGCCTGGGCGGCCACTTCCCCGCTGGCGGTCAGGGCCAGGCTGCCGCCATCGAAAACCAGCGAATCGTCGCCCCCAACCTGGTTGACATAAATCACCGGGCGCCGGTGATGGACGGCGATCGAGCGGAGCATGTCCACGCGAAGGAAACGCTTGTCAATGGTGTAAGGCGAAGCGGAGAGATTGATGAGTACGCTGGCGCCCTGGGAGATGAGTTCGGTGACGGGATCGCGTGCGTAGAGCGGTTTGCTCCAGAAGGTTTTGTCGTTCCAGACGTCTTCGCAGACTGTGATGCCGAGCTGCTCCCGGCCCATGCCGTAGACGTATTGCTTTTCGCCGGGCTGGAAGTAGCGGGACTCGTCAAAGACATCATAGGTGGGCAAAAGCATTTTGCTTTGCTCGAAGACCACGCGGCCTTCGCAGATGAGCGCCGCTTTGTTGGCAATGGACTTCCCTGCCCTGGCGTGGTCCACCCGGCCGGCGTAGCCGACGATGGCCGGCAGCGGCAATTGTGCGGCGACTTCTTTCAGCGTGTCGTGATTGCGCTGGATGAAGGCGGGGCGTTCCAGCAGATCGAGTGGAAGATAACCGCAGATACAGAGTTCCGAGAAGACCGCGAGTTCCGCGCCGTGCCGCTCGGCTTCCGCTGCAAGCGTAAGAATGCGTGAGGAATTGCCTTCAAAGTCGCCGACCGTGGGATTGAATTGGGCAAGAGCTATTCTCATCCGCGTTAAAGATTAGGATAAGTGGGGCCTGTGTAGAATGCAAATGGCAGGAGTTGTGGGACACTGTTAGTTTCCGGCTACGGCGTTAGTCAGGCACTTGTGGATTTCCGCTTTGGCTTTGTTGATCCAGTTGCACTTCAATTTGTAGTCGGATTTGGCTTACAGCTAGCATTTCGAGCTGGCTGTGATTCATCCCGCCGCCGCGGCGTCGGTTGATTTGGCTCGCCGTTTAATGGGAACTTAGAAGCGAAAGTTGCCGTGAGGTGAAGGAACGCAATGAACGACCAGCAATGGAACACGCTTGTCTCTGTAGTTCGCGGAGAAGCGATTCGTCCTCTCCCGACAGCCTTCATCATAGATAGTCCCTGGCTCCCGAACTGGGCGGGCCACACGATTTTGGATTACTTTACCGACGACCGCGCTTTCTTGGACGACAATCTCAAGGCCATTCGTACCTTCCCGGAAACGATTTTCCTTCCGGGTTTTTGGTCCGAATACGGAATGTGCACCGAACCCTCCGCCTTCGGCTCAGTCTCCATCTGGGGCGAGGATGAATTTCCCTTCGCCAAGAAAGTGCTGCGCTCGCCTTCCGAGGTCGAGCATCTCGAAAGGCCCAACCCGCGCAAACATGGCTTGCTGCCCTTTGTGATCAAGCGGCTCCAGCACCTGCAGCCGGAGATCGAAAAGGCCGACCACAAAATCCGCTTCGCGGTGGCGCGCGGCCCGCTCAATATCGCCTCGTTTCTGATGGGCACGACGGAATTCCTGGAGGCCCTCAAGACAGACCCGGAGCTCATGCATCGCCTGCTCGCGATCGTCACGGATTTCTTGGTGGACTGGATCGCGTATCAGCGCGAAGCATTCCCGTCGATCGACGGCATTTTCTTGCTCGACGATATCGTTGGGTTCGTAAGCAGGCGCGATTTCGAGACGTTCGGCCTGCCATACCTGCAGCGCGCATTCAGCGCGGACTTGACCGTGAAGTTCTTTCACAACGATGCGCCGTGTAAGGCGAGCGCGCCTTTGCTCGCGGACGCGGGAATCAATCTGCTCAATTTCGGCATTCAGCACAAACTGGCGGACATGCAGACCTGGACGAAAAACCGGATTACGCTGATGGGAAACATTCCTCCACGCGACGTGCTGGCCGAAGGAACGCCAGCAGACGTAAAGCGCTCGGTCACCGAAATGCTCAGCGCTCTCGATGACCGTTCACGCCTGATCGTTTCGTGTGGGGGAGGAATGCCTCCCCAGGCCCCCACGGAGAATATCAAAGCGTTAATCTCGACGGTAGAAGAGTTGACGCGGTAGGCCGCGGTGGATCGTGCAGGCAAGTACTCTTCACTTGGGATGGATCGAGAGACCAGGTCGAAGGCCACGCAGCGCGGGCGGCTTAGCGGTCCAGGTAAAAGCCATCCCTGGTTTGCACGACCACGTCCTTTTGCTTCACGGTGAGGTGCAGTTTGTGATAGCCCACGGGAGTGTCCGCTTTCACCGGCGTGTACCCCAGGCTGTATTGATAGCGCAGTTCTTCATCAATGGCGTCATAAATCTTGTCGATGGGCTCTTTCTTGGAAGCCTCAAAGAAGCGTCCGCCGGTAGCTTCCGACATCTGTTTCAGAACTTTCTTCCCGTCGGGATGTGATTCTTCCGTGCGTGGCGGATAACCGCCTCTTCCGCCTCTCCCGCCCATCCCGCCTCCCATGTGGGGCCCGCCGAATCCGCCGCCGTTTCCGTAGCCTTCTTTATCGGCAAACAGGATGCAATAAACGAGGGTATCGGCGCGCTGCGCGGTGGCGATGGCTTCCGTCAAACTCTCTTTGCTGCCGTGGTCCACGCCATCAGTGAGAATCACGACGGCCTTGCGGCCCTGCTGCTTTTTCATCAATTCGTCGGACGCCAGGAAGACCGCGTCGTAGAGCAACGTGCCGCCACCGCCGTAGCCGTGTGAACCGCGCCCGCCGCCACCCGACGAGCCACCACCGCTGCCGCCCGAGGAGCCTCCGGAGCTACCCTGCGAGAATTGCGGGGTATCAATTTGATCGATGGCCGCTTGCAGCTTTTGCCGGGACGATGTCAAGTCCTGAAGAAGCGTAACTTCACGGTCGAATTGAATGACAAAGGCTTTGTCCTTGTCCACGCGCAAAACCTGATCGAGAAATGTGCGGCTGGCGGCGCGCTCCTGATCCAGGACGCGTCGTTGGCTCATGCTGGTGTCCACCAGCAATCCAAGAGTCAGGGGGAGATCCGATTCTTTCGCAAAATAAGTGATCGTCTGGGGCTTGCCGTCCTGTTCCAGAGCGAAATCATCCCTGGTCAAATCGCGGACGATGTTTCCCTTCTTATCGCGCACGGTGGCAAGCAGGTTGACGGCGTTGACATCCAGGGTGATAGGCGCGCTCTGCTGGCTGCGCACCGGTAGATCTATAAGGAGGAGTGGCACGGCGAGTAAGAGAAGGCTTAGCTTGGGCCATCCCCGTTGATTCTGCTTTGCGCCATCGGATCGAATTTTCGACACTCTTTTAGACCTCCGCCTCATCATGACCATGGACCAGTGACGTTCCAACTATTTGGGCCAAATGACGGTCCAAGCATCCGACGCGAACACGGAGAGAGTATTCTCGGGGGGATTTGCTGGAACAAGCTGGAACGGCACTAGCGCTTCCCTTCTGCTGGTTGTGCACCGTTGGTTAAGGGTTACCAGGCACAATTCAACGTACAGTCCTTCTTGACGATAATTCCCTGCTCGCCCCAAAATGGTTCCCGCAATCGGAAATTGCCCTAACTCCGGGGCTGTTCGCCGCCCAGGGATGTGCTCGTCTGTTAGATGCAATTTCTCTTGCTTGTGTGGATAGGGGCGTCCACCGGTGGCGGGCATCCCTACAACGGCAAAACGGAGGCGATTTAGACGCTGAAAGAGCTGCCACAGCCGCAGGTGCTCTTCACGTTGGGGTTGTTGAACTTGAAGCCCGCGCCTTCCAGAGTCTCGATGTAGTCGATCTCGACGCCGTCGAGGTACATGGAGCTCATCTGGTCCACGGCGACCTTGAGTCCGTCGAAGTCCAGGACCTCGTCGGTCTCATTGGTCTGGTTCTCAAAGGCCATGTGGTACTGGAAACCCGAGCAGCCTCCACCCACCACGGCAACTCGCAGCGCAGTGGGCACAGGGTTCTGCATGCTCATGATTTCCTTGACTTTGCTGGCGGCTACAGGCGTCAGGTTGATCATAGTTCTTTTGGCCTCCGCTCGCGGCGTCCTCCGCGAGGAACTTTACTTTCCCAGTATAACACAGCCCGAATCGGCGCAAACTGCCCGTTCCTGTTCATCACTTCCCCGCATCTGGACTGCGGCGGCTTGCCGCCGCTTTTACGTCGTACACAACTCCGCAAAACGCCTTCCTTCTAGCCCCTGACTATCGCCGCCGGGGCGGCTCTAGCCTGGGTTATGTAGTGGCCGATCTTCAGATCGGTCTCACTAACCGCAAAAGGTACCGCGGAAAAACCCTCAGGCTTGAAAGCCTGCCCTACAGTAAAATAGATGCACTTATGAAACACAAAGTTACGTTGTTACCCGGAGAAGGCATCGGGCCGGAAGTTTCCGCGGCGGTGCGGAGCATTCTGGATGCTTCCGGCGTGCAGATCGAGTGGGAAGAGCTAGCGGCGCGCGCCAAAAACACGGACAAAGGCACTACGGGCGCGGAAGTGTTGAACACCGCAGCGATTGAGTCGGTGCGCCGCAACCACGTGGCGCTAAAAGGGCCAATGGCCACGGCGATTGCCGGGGGCGCGCGAAGCGTGAACGTGGCGCTGCGGAAGAGCCTGGACCTCTACGCGAATTTGCGCCCGGTGAAGAATCTCCCCGGCGTGAAATCGCATTTTGATGGCGTGGACGTGGTGATTGTGCGGGAAAACACCGAGGATTTGTATTCGGGGCTGGAGCACGAAGTAGTCCCTGGCGTGGTGGAAAGCCTGAAGATCATCACAGAGAAGGCTTCCACGCGGATTGCGCGCTTTGCGTTTGAATATGCGCGAAAGCACGGGCGGAAGAAGATTCATGCGATTCACAAAGCCAACATCATGAAACTCGGCGATGGGCTGTTTCTGCGCTCCGTGCGCGCCGTGGCGGAGCGGCACAAGGATATCGAGTACAAAGAACTGATTGTGGACAATGCGTGCATGCAAATCGTGATGAATCCGGACCAGTTTGACATTTTGCTGCTGCCGAATTTGTATGGCGACGTCATGAGCGACCTGGCAGCCGGGCTGGTGGGCGGCTTGGGCGTGGTGCCCAGCGGGAACATCGGCGATGAATGCGCGATTTTCGAGGCGGTGCACGGCACGGCCCCGGACATCGCGGGCAAGGGATTGGCGAATCCCACGGCCCTCTTGATGAGCTCGATTCTAATGCTCGAGCATCTGGGCGAGCGACCCGCCGCGCAACGCATCGAAGTCGCCTTGGAGAAGGTTTACAAAGAGGGCAAGCACGTTACGAAGGACGTGGGCGGTCCAGCAGGCACGCAGGAATTCACCGACGCCCTGATCGCCGCCCTACCGAGCGCTTAACAAGCGTCACATAAGTGGTTCTTAGGAGGGCACGGCTTCAGCCGTGCCGTAAAGCCTGGTACATTCATGGGTTTTAACCCCTGAGGTGTGCGCCGCGAGGGGCGCAGCTAAGGCGAAACGTCGTTTCTTTAGGAGGCAGGGGCTTCAGCCCATGCGTAAGCCCCGCAGCTTTGGGGGTCGGAGCTTTAGCTCCGACATCAAGTGCTTGGCTATCGTAGGGCTCGGTAGACCCTGGGCTTCAGCCCAGGATGCGAAGCGCCCCTGAAGAAACTCTTTCTAGCATTTTCAACCAGCACGCCACACTCGGAAACGGCTTGAAGAATCCTGCGGAAATGGAGTAGGATTTCGCGCCATGGCTAAACCAGCAAAAGCAAAACCCAAAACCAAAGCACAAACGCATGCCCCGGCGCAAGATAGCGACTCGCTAGAGAAAGTCTACTCGGAGATCGAGGCGATCTTGAAGCGCCATGCGCCGCCATTTCGGTTTGAAGATTTGGGCGTACGCAATAAGAAGAGCACGCAAATAACGGTCCCGAAGCCGGTGGTGGTTCCCGGGTCCTATGGCGGGAAACCCGTTCCCGTGCCACTGGCGGCTGTGATCTTGCAGAAGGGGTACGTTGGGCTTTATTTGATGTGCGTCTACATGAACAATGGGGCGAAGAAGAAGCTATCGCCCAATCTGATGAAATTATTGCAGGGCAAGTCGTGCTTCCACGTGAAGAAGCTGGACGATGGCCTGCGCGACGATATTGAGGCAGCGTTGGAATTGGGTACGAAGGCTTACAAAGATCGCGGCTGGCTCTAGTAGTCTCCCTCTCGTTTCTTTAGGAGGCCGGGGCTTCAGCCCCGGCGTAAGGCCTGCATAGTGAATCGGGCTTTAGCCCCTAAAGACTCGAACTCTCTGAGAGTATTTCCGGAACATAAGCCTAGCAGCTTGCCGAAAAACCTCGCATTCGTCATTCCGAACGGAGTCTGCGAAGTAAGGAATCTCTCTTTTCTTGGCATTCTGATCGAAGAGGAATTCATCGCACAAAAACCGTGCGATGCAAAACCGTACCTCGCTTCGCTCGGAATGACGGAGAAATGTGTTTTTCAGCGACCTGCTAGAAATCAGTCCGCGCTGCAATTTCGCGGATTTCCTTATTCTCAATGACGCGCTTGCGCAAATTTTCCCTTGTAGCCTGCAACATGGCACGGCCCAGGTCTGTGCCGGAAACGTAGAGACTGGGGAACGGCTTGAGGACGCGCAAAAGCGGGAAGAAAGCCTTGTAGATTTTCGGCAGGCTGGGTGAGGGCGGCGCGTCAATGAATGCCGGCCGCCAGCAGTCGGCGTCCACAAGCTCAATGAGGTCGTGCTCGGTTTGCGCCTTCACGCGCGACCAGAACATCCGGCTGTCCGCCCGAGTTCCCTGCCCGCTGATGTAGTGAAAGGCCGCGCCGGGGCTTTTCGCTTTGAACATCTGGGCCGCCGCCAGCGTATAGGAGTAGGTGATCTTGCGGTACTCCTCTCGGCACACCTGGGTGGCAGAGACGCCCAGACAAAACAGGCAAGCATCCACGCCGCGGAACGCTTCCTCCACCGTCGCGTAATTCACAAAATCCTTGTGCACGAAGGTGCGTAGCTTGGAACTTGTGTGCATCAGCGGCCGCCGCACGATCGCGCGCACTTCCTCCACGACGGACGCACCAAGGCAAGCCTCCAGCACGCCCCCGCCCGCCGATCCCGTCGCGCCAAACAGAAGGACTCTCATGCTGGATGAGTTTACACGAAGGTATAAACGAGCACACTAGGATGACAAGCCAGATGACTGGTCCTAAGATTGAGATTGAGGAATGTTCATGATTAAACGGCAATCGCGCGAGGCCAAAGAGCAATCCAGCGAGCTGGCTGAGGAGAAGCAACAGACTTGGAAGGACGCCCTCCTCGGCGATGGCCCGCGGTTCGAGCTTCCCCTCCCCAAGCGAGGCGAGATTAAAACTCGCAAAGCGCTAGAGTTCAGAGAAAACTCGCACCCTTAAACACCAATGGCACTCGCTTCTAGAAAGAGGTAAGATCAAGCCATGGCAAAGGTTAGGCTGGAATGGGACGATTCGTGGGTCCCCCTTGGCACCATGCGGCACACGATCCTACGGGCCTGGCACTGGCGCTACGCCTACGGCAAGGGTTTCGCGAAGGAGTTGGCGAAGCAGCAGAGGGGCCGGTGCGCGTTGGGACAGCACAAGCTGGGCAAGAACTTTCACGTGGACCACATCAAGCCCGTCAGGCACTACGCCTACGACCTGTCCCTCCCGCTGGAGAAGGCCGCCGAGCTGTGCCACGCGAGGCGCAATCTGCGGGCCGTCTGCGCTAGGTGCGACTGGGCGCGGAACCGGCGGAGGAAAACTCTGCCCGTCCGGAAGGCAACCAACGGTTAACCAGGCCGGAACTTTCAGCAAAAACAGCACAAATCCCTTTATACCTAAGGGTATTTTAGGCCATAAATCTGGTAGACCATCAGGTAGACAATGACGCCGGTAACGCAAACGTAGAACCACAGCGGCAGCGTCCAGCGCGCAATAATGCGATGTTTATCGAAGCGTGCGAGCCAAGCGCGGCGCAGCGTGACGATAATCATCGGCACGATCACGATCGCCAGCAGTGTATGGGAAAGCAGCAGCGCGAAATACACCGGGCGAATCCAACCCTGTCCCTGAAAGGCGACGTGGCCCACGCGGTAGTGGTAAACGAGGTAGGAAACGAGAAACACCGTGGAGACCGCGAAGGCGGAGATCATCAATTTCTTGTGCAGTTCGCGCTTGCCGGAGCGAATGGCCGCATAGCCCGCGGCAAGGAGAATCGCGCTGGTGCCGTTGAGCGTGGCGTTGAGTGCGGCGTGGGAGAACATGGGGGAATGTTATCAGTAATCAGTTGTTAGTTTTCAGTGAAAAGAGAGAGAAAAACTGTGACCTAGCTAGAGGCTTACGGATATCAGTTATCAGATATGAGGAAACGGCGACCAGCGACCGGCGATCAGCGATCGGGAGGCAACCCCAAGAACCGACCTGAAGGTCGGCCACTACAAATGCTGGAGGACATTAACGCGGGAGCTTGTCGTACATCATCAGGCCCAGCAGGATCGGGATGTGCAGCACCGTGGCATGCATGAGCCACTTGGCGCGATGGTTGGACTTGGAATTCGCGGCCCACAGGCAGACCTGGACGAGGGCGGTGCAACTCACCAACGCGCCAAAGAAATACAGCACCCCGGCAAAACCCATGATCGCAGGCAGCAGGCTGACGGCCACAAGCGACGCCGCATAAAGAATGATCTGGCGAAACGTGCGCGTGCCGTCCTTGTCCACCACGGGCAGCATGAGTATGCCCGCGCGCGCGTAATCCTCGCGATACATCCAGGCGATGGCGTGGAAATGCGGGAATTGCCATAAAAAGAGAATGGCGAAGAGCAGCCACGCGGGCGTGTCCAGTTTGCCCGTGGCCGCGGTCCAGCCAATCATGGGCGGAATCGCGCCGGGAATCGCGCCAATGAACGTGGCCCACACGGTGTGCTTTTTCAGCGGCGTATACGCCAGCAAATAGCTGAGGCAGGTGAACACGCCGAGCAGGCATGGCAGAAACCCGCCGGTAATCGCCAGGTCCACGGCGCCCGCCACGCAAAGGAGTACGCCAAAGCGCAGCGCTTCCACGGGCGTAAGCTGGCCGCTGGGAAGCGGGCGCGAGGCCGTGCGGCGCATGGTGCCGTCGGTCTCGCGCTCGATGTAATGATTCAACGCCGCCGTGCCCGCGGCAATCAGCATGGTTCCGAACACAACGTGCAGCAGGTGCAGCCAATCCACGGGGCCACGCACACCCATGTAAAAGCCCGCGGCGGTAGTCATCAGGACCAGGAAGGACACGTCCGGCTTCGTAAGCGCGATGTACGCGCTCAGCTTGCCGGGTTGCGTGAGTTCCGTGGTCCGGGCCGTGCTCATTGCGCGGGCACCTCACCTCGCGTCGTAGCCAGGAGCACTTCCCTGTTTCGCGGAACCAGCCGGTAACACAGAAGCACGGTCATAATGGAAACGGCAAAAAGAATTGCGCCCACAACGGTGTGCACGACTGTCGAGAACACCATGAACGGCATGGGCTGCGGGTCATTGGCGCTTTGGATGCGCGCCCACAACGCGGTAAGCCCAAGAAGAATTTGAATGCCAACGATGCTGTGCAGGAGCACACGCGCGCGGACCATCTCCCGCACTTGCGGGAAGCGGCTGCGCAGCACCAATGCCGTCCAGACCACCATGAGGAGCACGAGCGGTGCGCCGTAGACGTGCGGCTTCAGCGAAAGATATTTGTGGCGGAAGCCCGCGCCAGCCAGTATTTGCGCGAAAATGACAAAGGCGTTGAGTGTCACGATGGAGTGAATCGGTGGAGTGCCGCGGTCTTCGTATTGCGGCAGATTCTCCATCCACCAGCGGCTGGTAACCACGGCGATGCTCACCAGCAAGGCGAACACGAGTTCCGCTGTGCATGCATGCATCACGGGAAGCCAGTAATGCAGGAGTTTCAACACCGTGAGGCCGCCGAGGCCGCCTTGCAAACACACGCCCGCCAAAGCAAAAGCGCCCAGCCAACGGACCCCGGGGCGTTCATCTTTGCGCCACAGCATAAACGCCAGCGCGATGACCAGGAAGCCGAGGGCCGCGGCGATCATGCGATGCGAATGCTCGAAGGCGATGCCGCCAACCATCGGTGGATTGAGCGTGCCGTAGGAGAGTGGCCAATCGGGTACGGCGAGCGCCGCATCCTCGGAAGTGACCAGGGCTCCCGCGGTCAGCAAGCAGACGGTCCAGCACACCACGAAAAGGGCGTAGCGATGTATGCCAGGATGATAGGTGGCTTTCATGAATTTCGGGCCCCAAGTCCCGAAACGTGCATTATAGCGCAACGAAAACGAGAACGGGTCCCCTCCCCACACGTCACCTGAACCGGCCAAAATCTGTCATTTCGACCGGAGGGACGGCGCCTTTTGCCGTCCCGGAGCGGAGAAATCCCTCCTCGGCTTCAGATGCCTGGTTCCACGTAAGCGCAAGGTGGCCAGTCGGTCTGGAGTCAGGCGACTGCCGAGGAACGCGGGGGCTCATCTGCGGGGACTTCGACGGCGCGGAGGACCAAATCCTTGAGCGCAGCGATGAACAGCGGGCTATCGCCGACGGCGGGCATCATGCGGAAGCGCTCGATGCCCCATTTTTTGGCATCGGCGCGCCCATCAATGTTGATTTCGTGCAGCGTCTCGATGTGCTCGGTTACAAACGATATGGGCACCACCAGCGCTTCTTTGATGGCTTCGTGGCCCAGGCGTTCGAGCGTCTCGAGGAAGGAAGGCTCAAGCCACTTCGCCGGGCCGACCTTGCTCTGAAAACACAGCCGATGTATGCGCGGCCAATTTTGATATTCCCGCGCGCCCTGCTCGCAGACCAGCCTCACGGTTTCTTCGACATGCTTCGGGTAGGGGTCGCCCTTTTCGACGAGGCTCATGGGCAGGCCATGCGCGCTGAAAATCAACTGCGCGCGGGCGCTATCGGGAAACTGACGCAAGATCTTCCCAATATTTTTCACCAGCGCCTCGATATACAGCGGGTGATCATAGAAATATTCGATGGTGCGTTCGGGCAGAGTATCGACGGGCTCGCCATAGACGCGCCGCCACTCCTTCAGGCTGCTCATCGTGGTGGCGTAAGAATAGTGGGGATAGAGCGGCAGGAGCACGAGTTCATCGAGGCGGCCAGCCTTCTTCAATGCGGAGACGGCGTCTTCCGTAAGCGGCTTCCAATAACGCATGGCGGTGAAGGCGACGGGCTCGATGTACGGCTGCAGCGCAGCCACGAGCTTGCGGCGCTGGCGCTCCGTGAGAATCCCGATGGGGGAACGCCGGCCGATCATGCCGTAGCGTTGAGCAACCGGCACGCAGCGCTTCTTGGCAATGTAGCGGGCGAGCGGGCCGCGAATGAAATTCAGCGGGCCCAGCGGAATAATGTCCGGATCGAGAAAAAGATTGCGCAGGAAGGGCTCAACGGTTTCGAGCGAGTCTGGACCGCCCAGTTGAAAAAGGACGATGCCAACTCGTTTCTTGGCGCTAGTGTTCAGGTTTGCCATTGCAGTTCCCTTCCGCCGGACATGGAGCCGGCGCTCTCTGGTCAAATACCGAAATCAGATATTGGATGTCAGGAAACGAAGCGAAAAGCAGATCCCTCGCCCGCTTCGCGGGATCGGGATGACAAAAGTCGGGGTTGTAGCAGCGCTTCCGGCCATGCGCGGTCATTTGGCGCAAGGGAGAGAATTCTTTAGGCGTTCCACTTCGGCGCGGAGATCGGAAGTGCGCTTGGCGATGGAAACATAGAATAAAAAGAACGCGCCCCAGCCAATGAGATACGCCGCAAATACGCTGTTCAGGTTTTTCATTGTGCCTCCGCTTCCCGCTTCAGGATATCCACTTCCGACCTCATTTTTTCCAGCGCGTAACGCTCGACGATCAGAAACGCCATAAGAACGCACATGGCCAGCCCGGAGAAGAACAGCACCTTCCGCATGGTGGGATCCAAGCCAGACCCCGGGCCGCCCATGATGACCGGCGAGGGATGCTGCGTGCGCCACCAGCGAATCGCGCCGAACACCAGCGGCACATCAATAAAAGCAAAAATGCCGAAGAGCGCGCTGAGCAAGGCGCGCCGGCCTGGCTCTTCAACTAGAGTCCGCAGCAGCAAATACGATACGTAGAGCAGCCACAGCACAAGCGTGGAGGTCAGCCGGGCGTCCCACGTCCACCAGATGCCCCAGACGGGATGGGCCCAGATCGGCCCGGTGATGAGCACGACGGTCGTAAATACAAGTCCCACCTCCGCGCCGGCCACTCCCAGCCAGTCGTACTTCGGTTCGCGCTTCCACACGTACATCAGGTTCCCGATGAAGCACACAAAAAATGCGAGCAGCCCGGCCCAGGCGCTGCCCACATGAAAGTAGAAGATGCGCTGGATCGGGCCCATGGTGCGCTCTTCCGGCGCCACATAGAACGATGCGTAGGCCGCCGCGATGACCAACAATATGGCGACCGCGCCGAGGATGATGCGTTTACCCATTGCGAATTACTCCTCCAGAAGATATTCGCCGAAAAGCCATAGCGCCGTCAAAAAGATAAGGTCAAACACGGCCAGGAATCCTATGCCCTTCCACTGCACAATCGGCTCGCGATCCAGAAGGCTCGCCGTCACCAGCGAACTGACCACCAACACCGGGGTAAGCAATGGCAGCAGAAGAAGTGGCAACAGCAATTCCCGCATGCGCGCCTGCGCGGAGATGGCGGAGATGGCGGTTCCAACAATGGAGATGCCCAGGCTCCCGACAAACAGAACCAGGATCAGGACAGGCAGTTTGGACCACAGCGGAATGTTGTAGAAGATGGCGAAGAACGGCAGCATCAGCAGTTCGGTTAGCAGCAAGAACAGCGTATTGGCGATGAGCTTGGCAAGGAAAATCGCGAAAGGGTCGCTGACGGCCAGGCGCAGCGAGCTGAGCGTGTCGTTGGTCTGCTCGCGCAGAAAGCAGGATTGAAACATTAATGACGACGCAAACAAGATCGCCAGCCACAGCAGCCCGGGTGCGAATTCCCGCGCCTCCTCGGTGCCCGGATTAATCTCGAAACTGAACAGCACCAGAACGATCAGGATGAAGACGGCGGTGGTGGTCAGCAGTTCGCGCGAACGGAATTCCGTGCGCAATTCTTTTCCTAGGAGTATCGCCGTGTTGGAGAGGAGGCTCATGGCGTCGCTCCGGCGCTCCCAAAGGTGAGGATCGAATGCAGCGACGCGCCGAACTTAGTGTCCGCCACGACGCTGCCGGCATCGAGTTGCACGGCGCGCGTGGCCAGCGCGGAAATTTCCGACTCGCCGTGGAGGCTCATGAGCACGGTGCAGCCGGCACGATGCAGTTCGCGCAAGGAATTGGCCAGCCACGCGATGCCGGGCGGATCGAGGCCCGTGGCAGGCTCATCGAAAAGCAGCACCGAGGGGCCATGAATCAGGGCGCGCGCAATGGCCATGCGCTGGCGCATGCCGCGGGAAAAAGTGCGCACCAGAGAATCGCGGCGCTCGATCAGGCCGACCTCGCGCAACAGCTCTTCGGCGCGCGCCGCGGGATTTTCGACATCCTGAAGTTTGGCGAACAGCAGTAGATTCTCCTCGGCAGTCAGCTCGTCGTAAACCATGGTGGCGTGGGCGACATAACCGGGACGGCCACTGGCGGAGGGCGGCGAACCTACCCCGGGAAAGCTCAGCTTCCCTGCCGTAGGCTTCACGATTTGCGCGGCGATGCGCAGCAGCGTGGTTTTGCCTGAACCGTTGCGTCCCGCAAGGACCACGCATTCGCCGGGAGCAATCTCAAAGGAAACGCGGCGCAGGGCGAAAAGTCCGCCATAGCGTTTGTCGATGTTCTCGAAGCGAAGTCCCGTTGGGGGTATGCGCAGCGCAGTCACAGAAGGTTTTCCGATACGCCATTTTCAAGCTGGGGGCCAAGCTAATACTAACCCAAGAGAAAGGCACTCTTGCGGATTTGATTACTCCATAAAAGCGACGGCTCTTCGAATCTCAGGGTAAACAAGCCGCCGCACTCCAAAAAGCTCAACCCTTGACAAGATCGCGCAGAAGCTTTTCACACTGGGCGCGCTCCCGGGAGTACTCTTCCTCGGAGATGGTACCGGCTTGCTTGCGGAGTTCCAAACGAAAAATGGACTCCTTCAGCGAATCGAGGCTCGCGCTCACTTGGGCGTTGACCTCGGCGACACTGCTTGGTGACGCAGCAGTCGGAGCGGCGCCAGCGGCTGACGCGGGCTTGGCAGCTTTTGCGGGTGATTTGCGCGGCGCGACAGGAGCATTTTCGAGTTCCCCAGCAGAGCCCGCGGCCACCACCACTTGCTTTCGCGAGAGTATAACCGCGCCAAGGGCAAACAGCGCCGCAAGGCCGATCATCAGCGGCCATTTCAGATCGTCCAGCCGCCCGGGAACCGCTTGAATGTTTTCACTCTCCGTGCGCGAGTTCCCTTCCTGCCCGCCCTGTTGTTCTTGCGTGCCACCGGCGTCCGCGGCTTGCGGATTGCCAATGCCTGAGAGCTGCACGAGCAAGCTCGCCTTCGCGGCCAGCGGTTCGTGCGTGTACACCATCATGCCCTGCTCTTGCCCAGCCGGCTTCAAACCGTCGCCGGAAACGCTGACACCCGGCGGCGCAACGACGAGCATTTTCAAGCCGCCGTAAGCGGCCGGCAATTTCACCGTGGCGGCGTTTCCGGGATAGGCGAGTTCGTAGGAGAGGCGGATGCTCGTTTCGCCGGGGCGGAACGGATACGCGATGGCATAGCGGCCCTTGCCCTTATCAATGGACGCTTGCGGCACGGCCATGCCCAGAGAACTGATCGTGGTCACTTGCTGCAGTGTGGCCTTATCCGGAATCGTGAAATCGAAATTTCCTTCCGTGCGAAAGTAGGCGACGGGAGGATTCGAGTTGTTTTGGACGTGATACTCTTCGGCGCCGATGAGTTTATCGCCGTTGGGCTGAAAAATAATGATGTGCGAATCCGCCGTGATGGATTTGGGATCCTTGGAGGTTTCGTAGATGTCCACCTCCACTTCCGGGCGCCCCGGCGGAAGAAACGTGTTGAACGAATTGTCCTTATAAGTGGCGCGAATCAGGATGGGTCCCATGCCGATGGCGTCGCTGGTGACGGTGAACTGTCCCTGCGCATCGCTTTTGCTGGAACCAACTTCCACCATGCCCGCAGCGGGATTCAGCAGCGTGAACGGAATATCCGGCGCGGGCTTGCCGGTGGTGCGGTTAATCACCGTGCCATGAACGGTGCCGCCATAAGCGGCAGAGGCAGCGAGAAGACCAGCGATGATGGCAAGAAGAATTCGCGGACAGTACCGGTTCATCGCGCGCCCCGCTCCGTCGTGATGGCCTTGCCGCCGCGTGGTCGCCGCACCTGGAAATCAGTGGCCTGCTCGATTTCGGTAAGCACGACGGCAGCCTCGTTTTCCAGCGTGGTTTTCATCGTCTCGTAATCGCCTTCGGAATATTTTCCGGCGCGGTATTCGAATTTCAGGTCGCGTAGGTTGTCGTAGATGGCATCGCGGCGCTCCAGCAATTGGTCGAGCTTGGTGCGGTGCGGGGCCAGATCGGAAGCGTCCGGATGAATGTAGAACACGAAAAGAAAGGTGGCCACAGCCAGGCCGAGGCAGGCGCCGCCCACGGCCAAGTCTTGTGCGTTTATCGCCAGTGCGAGAAACACTCCTGCGAGAATCACGTTATTCCTCTGTCTCCCGGTCAGCCTGTGTTCGTCCGCGTTCCATGGCTTCCTGGGAAATCTTAACACCCGCTGCGGTGACGGGGGCAGCCGCGTCCACGCCCGCAGCCTTTGGCCTCTTGCGCCACCTGGAAATCACGAAGAGCACCAGCGCTGCGCCAACGACAAAATAAATCACCGGCATGGCCCACGCGATCAGGCTGAAGCCGGATTTGGGCGGCTCCGCGTAAACCGTGGTGCCGAATTCCTGGACGAACGCTTGTGTGATGGTGGCTTCGGAATCGCCGCGATTCACCCACTGGCCCAATTCCTTCAGCATGCCCGCGGACACGGTGCATCCCACGTGGTTGCACTGCGTGAGGATCTGCCCGCATCCGCACATGCACAGGAATTTCCCGCCAATGGCTTTGACGCGGTCCGCCTGCTGTTGCTGGGCCACCAGTGGTAGCACGCCCAGGACAACCACCAGGGCCAGCGCGAGCACACTGCGGCGTCTAGAAGCCATCTCATAAATCGTGGCAACGGGGGTCGGAGCTTCAGCTCCGACATTAAGCCCCGGCAAAAACTGGGCTTTAGCCCCTGAGGAAACCCTTCTTATCGCTCCGCGACCATTTATGAGACATCTTCTACTCATGGCCTTCTCTCAGCGTGACCGAAGGATTCAATGCAGGAGCTACGGGCGAGGCCGCCGCCTGCGTCGCACCGGCAATCACCAGCGCCGCGCGGCGGTTGGGCATCAACGCCAGCAATGTGCCCATCACCACCCACACGCCGCCCAGCCAAATCCACTTCACCAGCGGATTCAGGAAAGCGTGAATCACCGGGAGATTGGTGTCCGGATCCATTCCGGCGAACACCACGTAGACATCCTCGCGCAAGGTGGAATAAATGGCGACCATGGTGCCGTTTTGCTGGTCGCGGCCCTGGAACGCGCGCTTTTCCGGGTACAGCAGCATGAGCTGCTTGTTGCCTTTCAGGACTTCCACGATCATGCGCTCGGCGGTGTAATTTTTCTCGGGTTTCGTGTCGGCGCTCTGCAGCACCAGGGTGTAGGGACCGAGCTTCATGGAATCGCCCAGGTTCATGGTCTTCTGGACGTCCGTATTGAACGCGGCGCCCGCCAAACCGATGAAGATCAGCACCATGCCGAAGTGCACGACGTAGCCGCCGTAGCGGCGCGTGTTGCGCATGGCGAGTTCGTGCGCGGACATCATTAGGCTCATCCCGGAGCGCGCGGCAATCACTTTTGCCCCGCGGTAGAACTCCATCACGATGGTCCAGAGAACGAAGCCACACAGGAAAAGGCAAACCAGTGAGACCGCATTGCGATATTCAAGAATGTAGGCAAGAACGGCGGAAAGTGCGCCCGCCACAAGGGGCCAGGTGAAGTTGCGCTTGAGGCTGTCCGTAGATGTCTTGCGCCAAGCGAGAAGCGGGCCAACTCCCGTCAGAAACAAGATCGCCAGCCCGATGGGAATCATGATCTTGTTGAAGAAGGGCGCGCCCACGCTGATGCGCGAGGGCGTGAACCACTCCGTGAAAACGGGGAAAAGCGTCCCGGAAAGAACGGCAATGCAAGCAACCAGAAACAGCAAATTGTTAAAGAGGAAGCTGGACTCGCGGGAAATCATCGAGTCAAGCTGATTCTCGCTCTTCAAATAGTCGTAATTCTTCACATAAGCGACGAAACACACCACCAGTGTCAATAGCATGAAGCTGACAAACCAGGGCCCGATCTGCGAGTTGGCGAAGGCGTGCACGGAACTCACCACGCCGCTCCTCGTAAGGAACGTCCCCAGTATGCACAGCAGGAACGTGCAAAAAACCAGCCAGACGTTCCACACCTTCATCATGCCGCGCTTTTCCTGCATCATCACCGAGTGCAGAAATGCGGTGCCCGTCAGCCACGGGAGGAGCGAAGCGTTCTCGACCGGATCCCAACCCCAATAGCCTCCCCAACCGAGCACGGCGTAGGCCCAATGCGCGCCCAGCAGAATGCCGATGGACTGGAAGCACCAAGCGATCATGGTCCATTTGCGTGTGAGGTGAATCCACTTTTCGCCGGGATAGCGCGCCAGCAACGCAGCCAGCGCGAAGGCGAACGGAATCGTGAAGCCAGTGTAGCCGGAATACAGATTCGGCGGATGGATGACCATCTCCGGGTACTGCAGGAGCGGGTTGAGACCGTTTCCATCCATGCGCACGAACGGTTCCAGTACGCCGCTGGCACTCACGTTGGCGAGGGTCTTGAAGGGGCTTTCGACGAAATTGTTCAGCGTGAGAAAGAAGATCTGGACGCCGGCGAGAATCACGCCAACATAAGGCATCAATTCGCCGTTCTTATGACGGTACGCGATGAGTACCGAAATCACGTAAACAGCGAGCAGGAAGCTCCAGAACAGCAGAGAACCCTCTTGGCCGGACCACAGCGCGGCAATTTTATAGAAGGCGGAGAGGTCGCGATTGCTGTGGGAAACAACGTAAGCCTGAGAGAAGTTATCGCTGAAGAGCAGATATTCGAGGCTGAACGTGCCGATGAAGATCAGCACGCAAGTGGCGATGCCCGCCTGGCGCGTGCTCTTAACCAGCAGCGGATGCCGCGTGATGATGGCGGCAATGCCCCCCACGAACGCATACACGGCACAGACAAACGCCAGCAGAAGTGTGAACGAACCGAATACATCCATGAGCCTTCCGCCTCTCCCCCGAAGGTTTTTCTGCTGGGCGCGCTACATGCTGCTCTGTTGGGTCGTGCTGGAAGTTGCGGGCTTGTCTCCCCCGGGTGCCGCTTCGTACTTGGAAGCGCATTTGGCCTGAACGTGTTCCGCGACGAAACGCCCGTCTGAACCGCGGCGGCCTTCTACCAGTGCCTGAGACTTGTCCACAAACGTGTCAGGAAGCGGATCGCTACCGACATAGCTGACGGAAAGGATCTTGCCTTCCTCTTCGAGCGCGAAATCGGTGCGTCCGGCGGAGTGATGGATGCTGCCGGGCACCACTGTACCCGAGACCCGCATGCGATGGTTCCGTGCGGAGCCCTGGAGTTGCTGGTACTCGGCGATGGTGTGGTAGTAGGTCTTGCTCTCGCCGTAGCCCATCCAGGCCAGAAACGCCAGCGAAACGACGATCACGCCAATACCCACGCCAAATTTAGCCCGATTCTGCACAAATCACTCCTTGCACAGCCCGCCACACCGTACAGCCTGCGGGGAAAGCCGTTTCTTTAGGAGGCCGGGACTTCAGCCCCGGCATAGAGCCCTAAGAGCCAATGGGCTTTAGCCCCTGAAGACAGTCTTTCCGATATTTTTCCGCAACCTCTGTAATCTTACCATAATCAACAGCATGTGCGACTCACTCACAGCTTCAGTTAGCCCATCACTATCCGCAGTGATATCCGTCACACAGGCCTTGCCGGTCACCCCACGCTCTCTGCGGCCAACGTGCGGCCAAAATCCTCCATTTCGCTCTCACTGCGACTGCCATCAAGCGCAAACGGCCCGTAAGGACCTGTGAACACGGGAGATCCTAAATCTGCCTCCGTGAACTTCCCTGCTAGGGCGGCCAATTCCTTGGAAAACAGCAGCACCCGCCTTGGCTTGAGTGACCTGCGGATGCGCGCGATCACGGCGGGTAGCTGCCTTTCGAGAAGTTGCTGGGCGTCGGCGGTCGACACGCCTGGTTCCAAAGGGCATTCCAGAACATACGCAAGCAGTAAGCCGCGCTTCTGGAGTTCCGTTAGCACGGCATCGGCGGACTTCTCCTCCCTGGAGATTTGCAAGGCATCCAGCAGGTTGGCCGCTTCGCCCTGGTAGTTCCCTTCCGGGAAATAAAGAAACGTGGCGTCGGCTTCGGGGGCAATGCCGCCAAGCAGGAGCGCCTGAATGTGTACGGGACGGTACCGCGTAGTCCATTCCAGCCGCTGCAGCCTTCGCGACAAGTGCGCCGGAGAAGCGCTCTGCCCGCAGCCATCGCACACGAGCGAAAGTGGCGTTTTCATGATCTGTGGCAAGCCTAGTCCAACTAAGAATCTGGCGCAAATGGAAGGTAGGACAAATAATTTCCCGGTGGCCCGTAACTCAGGAGCTATTTAGAGAAAATCCCGCATCCTTGTCAGTTTTCAGGCATCCAATCTAACCTGTAACTGCGCAAGAAACCCGTGTGAGCCAGGTTGCCTCACTTGGCCCCAGGGACAAAGCAGCTTAGTGAGCTTAAGGAGAAATCCCATGCATGCCGCCGTTGTCCGTGCGTTCGATGCGCCGCCCTGCTATGCCTCCTTCGCTGATCCTGTAGCGGCAGAAGGGGAGCTGTTGGTGACCGTAACTGCCGCGGGTCTTCATCCCATTGTCAAGGCGCTGGCGAACGGCACCCACTACGGCAGCACGGGCGAGCTGCCATTCGTGCCCGGAGTGGATGGCGTAGGGAGGCTGGAGGACGGCTCGCGTGTCTATTTCGGTATCTCGCGCAGCCCGTTCGGTACGTTCGCCGAGCGTGCCTTGGCGGCGAACTGGATGTGCATCCCCCTGCCTGATGGGCTGGATGACGCCACTGCCGCGGGCATTGCCAATCCTGCGATGTCCTCGTGGGTTGCTCTGACGGGGCGAGCGAAGTTCGTCATCGGTGAGAGTGTGCTCATCCTAGGCGCAACCGGCGTTGCCGGGCGGCTTGCGGTACAGATTGCAAAGCGGCTGGGAGCCCGGCGGGTGATCGCAGCCGGACGCAATCCGCAGGTGCTGGAGATGCTGAAAGAACTCGGCGCGGACGCAGTTATCTCCCTCGATCAGGAGCATGATTCTCTGGTGGCTGCATTCCGGGGCGAGTACGCAGAAGCAGGCGTGGATGTGGTGCTCGACTATCTGTGGGGTCACCCGGCAGAGTGTATGTTGGAAGCCATATCGCAGAAGGGACTGCGCAAGGCCGCATCGCGCGTGCGGTTTGTTCAGATTGGCGAGAGTGCGGGCCGGACGATTAGCTTAAGGGCGGCCTCTCTGCGCAGCTCGGGGCTGGAACTGCTGGGCAGCGGCTTCGGCAGCGCCTCGCTCGATCAGATCCGGGCAGCGATCGAAGTGTTCTTCAAGGTCGCCGCGACGGAACCGTTCCAGTTCAATACCAAGACCGCGCCGCTCAGCGATATTGCAGCACTCTGGAACAGTCCGGAACAAGGCACGCGGCTTGTATTTCTGCCGTGAACGAGGTGGGTCAGATTCCGGTTTGTCGGCGATTCGGAAACAGGCCCTACCCCAGGACAACGGTGAATGGTGGCGAGTGTGTTTTCTACAATCGTGGCGCGGGAATGACTGAAAGAACCGACGAAAATATTACTTGGAGACGGCGGCTACCGAAGAGGCGGGCAGCTTGGAGCGCAGGCACCACTTCAGCTCCTGGCTCATATCGGTGATTTCCATGCCGGGCATGACAATGAACTTGCAGGACTGCATTTCCCGGGGCTCGTCGTCATCCGGCAATTGGCAGGTCACGCGGCAATACTGGCAATCCTGATTCCAGCAGAACCGCCCGTACGGAATCGTCTCCGGGCTGATGAACTGAAAGCAGCGCAGCAGCGAATTGCGCTCGGGCACCTGAAACTTCTTTCCCATGATGGTGATCTCCACCAATTTTTCGTACGGACGAAATGGTTCCGACATGATTGTGCCCTGCTCCCTGTGCACTGCGTGTGGCGGCATCGTGCGGACTCCCTCGAACCTGTAAATCGCCCGACGCTTTATCAGGTTAGTGCGGAGAATGGACGCGAACAACGGCGGGATGCTCGGCGCGTGGCTAATGTGCTACGGGGGCCAGTACTGCCAATCCTGCCCGCCGACGGGGCCAGACATCTTGGAGTGCGGCGGCTTGCCGCCGCTTTTGCGCACTGAGCAGCTCCGCAAGAGCGTCTTTCTTTGGAGCAAGGATCGACCAACCCCGCCTTGCAGGTCATCTCCCGGGCTACGCGCGGAAAACGATACGATGTCAGCGCACAATATCGAAAAACTGGCACATGCGCCGGTACTTTTCGTAGCGCGCCTGGACCAGCTCTTTCGCGCTTTGGTTGGTCAGCACAAGAAGCTGTTTCTCGAGCACTTCGGCAAAGAGCTTCGCGGCCGCTTCGTGATCGCTGTGGGCGCCCCCATCGGGCTCGCGAATGATCTCGTCAATGATGCCTAATTCGTGCAGGTCATTGGCCATGATCTTCATGGCGATGGCCGCGGTTTCCGCCTTGGTGGAATCGCGCCACACGATGGAGGCGCAACCCTCCGGCGAAATCACGGAGTAGAACGCGTTCTCCATGATGTTCACGCGATCACCGACGGCCACGGCCAGCGCTCCGCCGGAGCCGCCTTCCCCGGTGACGGTCACGATGATGGGAATAGGCAACCGCGCCATCTCCCGCAAATTGTGCGCGATGGCCTCCCCCTGGCCGCGCTCCTCGGCGTCAATGCCGGGATACGCGCCGGGCGTGTCAATGAAACACAGCACCGGGCGGCCGAATTTTGCGGCGAGTTGCATGACACGCAGGGCCTTGCGGTAGCCTTCGGGCTTGGGCTGGCCAAAATTGCGCATCACGCGCTGTTTGGTGTCGCGCCCTTTCTGGTGGCCGATGACGGCGACGGGGCGCCCGTGGAATTTACCCATGCCGGCGATTATCGCTTTGTCATCGCCAAAGCCGCGATCGCCGTGAATCTCGATGAAATCGGTAATCAGGAGGTGGATCCAATCCAGCGTGTAGGGCCGCTGCGGGTGTCGCGCGATCTGCGCGCGCTGCCACGGGCCCATGTGCGCGTAGAATTCGCGGCGTAGCTCCAGCACCTCCTGTTTCAGCCGCTCGACTTCGGCTTCCCCTTCATCGGTGGCCGCCAGGCGCCGCAACTCCTCGACGTCCTTTTCCAGGCGCTCAATTTCGCGCTGGCGTTCAACCGTGGTTATGCCCTTCTTCTCTTTATGCGCTGCGCACATTACGCCACCATCTGGATCGCCTGCTGGCCGCAAATCTGCCGCACGGCGTCAATCAGTTCCTGCTGAATGCGAATCTTCTTCTGCGACTGCAAAAGCGCCACCTTGCCGTCGCGCGAGAGCAGCTCAAACACTACCGTACTTGGCCCCGGCGCGCTTGCAAATAAATGATCGAGCTGTTCGAGGGTGCCTTCGTCCAGCCGCGCGAGATCCAGGCGTACCCGGAATTCGGAGGCGGCGCGTTCGGCGATGTCTGCAACACGCCGGGCTTCCTGCAGGGAGAGGCGTGTGCCCGCTTCTTCCACCTGCACGCGCACCTTCAGGAGCAGCGGCTCGCCGCGCTTCAGGATATTCTCCAGCCGGGTGAAGCTTTCCGGAAATGCCAGGAGTTCCTGCACGCCGGTCATGTCCTGCAGTGTGTAGATGGCCCAGCGCGCGCCTTTTTTCGAGCGCATGGGACGCGTGCCGACGATGAGCCCCGCGACGCTGATCTCTTTGCCATTGCGCTGCCCTTCCACTTCTTCCAGCGAAAGTGTGCCCAGCTCCTTCAAACGCGCGACATATTTTTCCAGCGGGTGGCCCGAAACGTAAAACCCCAGCATGGCGTATTCGCTGGCCAGGCGCTCCTCTTCGCTCCAGGGGGCGGCTTCGCGCAACTCGAAATGCACCTTGGGCTCTGCCGCGCCGCCGCCGAAAAACAAACCGTGCTGGCCCGATTCCCGGCTGCGCGCGGCACGCTGTATCGCCGCCACGGCGTCGTCCACGGAGGCGACCATCGGCTCGCGCGGCCCCAGCGAATCCATGGCGCCGGATTTGATTAGGCTCTCAAAAACGCGCTTGTTCAGGAATCGCGGCTCGATGCGCTCGCAGAATTCGTAGAGAGACTTGAACTCGCCTTGCGCTAGACGCGATTCGCGTATCGCCTTGGCGGTGTTCTCGCCGACATTCTTGATGGCCGCCAGGCCGAAGCGAATGGAAGCGCCCACGGGCGTGAAGTACAGATCGCTCTCATTCACGTCCGGCGGCAGGATCGGAATTCCCATGCCGCGCGCTTCGTTGATGTACTTCACCACCTTTTCCGTGTTGCCGGTTTCGGAGGTTAGCAGCGCGGCCATGAATTCCACGGGATAGTGTGTTTTCAGGAAGGCGGTCTGGTAGGCCAGCAGGGCGTAGGCACAGGAGTGCGACTTGTTGAAGCCGTAACCCGCGAATTCTTCCATCAGATCGAAGATGCGTACGGCCTTCTTTTCGGGAATCTTGTTTTTCTCGCAGCCCGCCAGGAATTTGGCGCGCTGGGCGGCCATTTCCTCTTTTTTCTTCTTGCCCATGGCGCGGCGCAGAATGTCCGCTTCGCCGAGAGAAAAACTCGCCAGTGAGTTGGCAATCTGCATCACCTGTTCCTGATAGAGGATGACGCCGTAGGTTTCATCGAGAATGTCTTTCAACTGCGGCAATTCGTAGCTGGCCTTGGTTTTGCCCTGTTTGCGATTGATAAAGTCATCGATCATGCCGCCCTGGATGGGGCCGGGGCGGTACAGGGCGTTGAGCGCGGTCAGGTCTTCGATGCGCGTGGGGTGATACCGGCGGAGGATGTCGCGCATGCCGTGGGATTCAAACTGGAAGATGGCCGTGGTATCGCCGCGAGAGAAGAGCTTGTAAGTTGCTTCATCGTCGAGCGCGAGATTGTCAATTTCGATTTTCACGCCGCGGTTCTGCTGGACCATTTTGACGGCGTCGTGCAGCACGGTGAGCGTGGTCAGCCCGAGGAAATCCACCTTCAGCAGGCCGATGCGCTCCAGCGCGTTCATGTCGTACTGCGTGGTGACTTCGTCGCGGTTGGTCTTGTAAACGGGAACGAGCTCGGTCAGCGGCTGCGGTGAAATGACCACGCCGGCTGCGTGCGTGGAGGCATGTCTCGCCAGACCTTCCAGGCGCAAAGCCACCTTCATCAAGTCTCCCAGCTTTTCGTCGCTTCCAATCGCGGCTTTCAACTGCGGCGATTCCTCCAGCGCGGTTTTCAGCTCAATTCCCAGCGTGGCGGGCACGAGCTTCGCCAAACGGTCCACTTCGCCGTACGGAATGTCCATCGCGCGGCCCACGTCTTTGATCGCGGCCTTGGCGGCCATGGTGCCGAACGTGATGATCTGCGCGACGTTTTCGCGGCCGTATTTGTGCGTGACGTATTCAATCAATTCGCCGCGCCGCCGCATGCAGAAATCAATGTCGATATCGGGCATGGAGACGCGCTCTGGGTTCAGGAAGCGCTCGAACAGCAAGTTGTACTGCAGCGGATCCACGTCCGTGATGCGCAGCGCATAACTCACCAGGCTGCCCGCAGCGGAGCCTCGTCCCGGGCCCACGGGCACTTCCTGGGCCCTGGCGTAATGAATGAAATCCCAGACGATTAGGAAGTAGCCCTCGTAGTGCATCTTCTTGATCATCTCGATTTCGGCGGAGAGGCGGCGCTCGTAATCGGCAAGGGGATTGCGCAAGGCGCCCTGCTGGGCGCGGCGTTCCAGATACGGCACGCGCTGCGCAAAGCCTTCGCGAGCCATCTTCTCGAAGTAGCTGCCGGGCGTGTGGCCTTCGGGAACCTTAAACTCCGGCAAGGCGTTTGGGATGTAATCAATCTTGACGTTGCATCGCGCGGCTATGTCCACGGTGCGGCTGAGCGCGTCGGGCACTTCGCGGAAAACCCTGGCCATTTCCTCGGCGGTCTTGAAATAGAACTGGTCGGTGGCAAATTTCATGCGATGCGCGTCGCTCATGGTCTTGCCGGTCTGTATGCACAGCAGCACTTCCTGCGCGTGCGCATCTTCGTGGTGCAAATAGTGGCAATCGTTGGTGACCACCAGCGGAATGCCGGTTTCCTTGGAGAGGCGAGCCAGTTCGCGGTTGACGCCCTGCTCGATCTCCAGGCCCTGGTCCTGCATTTCCAGGAAGAAGTTCCCTTTCCCGAAAATGTCCCGCAGCTTGTAGGCATTTTCGCGGGCCAGGTCCAACTTTTCTTCCACGACACATTCCGCCACCGGGCCGCGCAGGCAGGCCGAGAGTGCGATGAGTCCCTTGTTGTGTTTTGAGAGAAGATCGTAATCAATGCGCGGCTTGTAGTAGAACCCTTCGAGGAATCCGGCGGAAACGAGCTTGATCAGGTTGTGGTAGCCCTCCTGGTCTTCGCAGAGGAGCACTAGGTGATTGCTGCCGCGCGTCCCGGGTTCCATTTCGCCGCGCTCGCCGCCATTGAGGGGTCCGGCCTTTTCCCCGCGGTCGTGGCGGCTGCCCTTGGCGACATAGACTTCGCAGCCGATGATGGGCTTGACGTCGCGTTTGGTGGCTTCATGGAAGAAATTGGCGGCGGCAAACAGGTTGCCGTGGTCGGTAACGGCCACGGCCGGCATTTTCAGACGCGAGGCTTCGTCGAGAAGCTCGGAGATTTCGCAAGCGCCGTCCAGCAGGCTGTAGTCCGTGTGCAGGTGCAAGTGAACAAACTGCGGATTGCCCATGGAACTTGATTGTAAATCGCCGCACGTGGAAATGCGAACGCCTTTCTCGCGTTTCCCACAGCGCACCATAACAACCTGCTGAATGACTGGGATAAGTTGTCATCCCGAACCCGCGCTTCCTGCGGGTGAGGGATCTGCTTTCCCCACTAGGCCAACTGAAGGCAATCTCATTTTTCGGAGCAACACAAACGCCAATCTTACAAACTATTTCTTGCCTTTGGCCTTCTTCGCGCTGTTGGCTTTTTGCGAGGCCATCAGCCTCGCCTTGGTTGCGCCTTTGTCCGCTCCGCCGTGTTTCGCCGCCGCTGCGCCCGCGCCTGCTTTTTCACCTCCCTTACCGGGTTTCTTTTCCTTTTTCTTGGGCGCTTCCTTGATGCCGGAAAGCCGACGCAGCATTTTTATGCGCTCTTCGGGCGTCTTGCCCCGGCCATTTAGTTGCGCGGCAAACACTTCCTGCACCACATGGTCGAACTTCGGCCCCCGCGGCATGCCCAGCCCTTCCAGTTCGTTGCTCACGGCGGTCAGCGCCATGCGGATCGGGCGCCACTTATGCAGGAATGCCTTCAACTTAGACAGCGCCGCCGAGTTGTTGGATTCGGCAAGGAGATAGGCCACGTACTCCATCGGAAGCTTTTCGATGTAGCGGTAGGCTTCGATGGGCGTTTTCGTCTTTCTCCCGGCGAGGTCCTTCTGGATTTCGTGAGCCTTGTCGGGAAAACTCTCGATCACATCGATTTCCGCGGCACGGAAGCCCAGCTTCGAGAGCACATGGCTGGCCTCGCGGTCTTTCAGCCGGCCCAAAATCGCCAGCATCATCGGCGTGGCCAGGCGCGGGCGGAATCCCGCCATGAACAGGTCATCGCGCACCTTGATCACGCGATTGATAGCGTCGTAATCCGGGTGTTTCTTGGCCAGCAGCGGGTGCACGCGGTCCAGCAGGTGGTGCGCTTCCCATTCCTTCAAGGTGAGATGCGGGCGCTCTTCCTTCGCCAAGGCGCGCAATTCCTCGCCGGCATCCTCGGGTGTAATGGTATGGTGCAGTTCCCTTTCGATGGCCAGATTGAACCATTCCTGGGTGCGCGATTCGAGCTTGTAGCCCATGCGCGCGGCCAGCCGCAAAGCGCGCAGCAGGCGCACGGGTTGATTAGTAAAACTGTGAATCGTGAGCGCGCGCACTTCGCCGTGCTCGATGTCCGAAAGGCCGTTGGTGGGATCAAGGAGCAAACCACGCGAAGCCGGATTCAGCGAGATGGCGATGGCGTTCAGGGAGAAATCGCGCCGCCGGAGATCCTCCATGATGGTGGACCAGCGGATTTCGGGACGCGTGCCCGGGCGCACATAGTAATCGTCGCGCGCCGCGGAGATGCTGCCTTCGTAATCGCCGCTGAAGAGAATCTCAACCTGGCGCAGCTTTTCGTCCTCGGATAGAACCTTGGCTCCGCCCTTCTCCAGTTCGCGCGCCATCTTCGAGGGATTGCCTTCGACGCTGAAATCCAGATCGCGCAGGGTGGCGCCGGTAATCAGGTCGCGCACCGTGCCTCCAGTAAGATAGATATTGAGGCCCATGGCCGCGGCCAGCTCCTGCACGCGCAGCATAGCCGCGCGCTGTTCGGGCGAGAGCCGGCTTTCCAGCAAGAACATGTAGTCTGGCATTGTGCTCCTTCCGCTTCAGGGTGGTCATGCCCAAGAGGGCTGCCGCACCCGCGATGTATTGCCGCCCGCACGTTAGGCGCGCGGGTGATGTGCCTTGTAAATCTGCTTCAGTCTTTCCTCCACGACGTGGGTATAGATTTGCGTCGTGGAGATATCCGAATGGCCCAGCATCAACTGGACGGAGCGCAGGTCCGCGCCGCGTTCCAGCAAATGCGTTGCAAAACTGTGGCGCAGCATGTGCGGCGTCAAGCCCATGCGCATGCCCGCTTGCCTGCCGTACGCTGAGAGAATCTTCCAGACGCCCACGCGGCTCAGCGGCCCCCCGCGCCGGTTGATGAAGAGCGTGGCGACATTCGCCTGTTTCGCATTCCCCAGAAGTTTGGGACGTGCGTCGCGCAAATACCGTTCCACGAGGGCGATCGCTTTTTTGCCAATAGGCACGATGCGTTCCTTATTCCCTTTGCCAATGCAGCGCACGCAGCCCGCGGCGCGGTCTATATCCATCACTCGCAGCCCCACCAGTTCGGAAACGCGCAAACCGGTGGAGTACAGCACCTCGAGCATGGCGCGGTCACGCAGTCCCAGCGGTTGCTTATCATCGGGCTGCGCCAGGAGCCGCTCTACTTCCTCCAGGCGCAGGTACCCGGGCAGCGAGCGGCGAATCTTCGGCGATTCCAGGTTCAGGGAAGGATCTTCCATGCGCAACTCCTGCACCAGGGTAAAGCGGAAGAAATTGCGCATGGTGACCAGGTTGCGCGCCACCGTGCGGCTCTCCAGCTTCTGGCGGTACAGGCTGGCCAGAAAATCCACCAGGTCGTCGCGCGAAACGCTTTCCACGGTGAGCTTCTTCTTTTTCCCGAATTCCTCGAATTTGAGCAAATCGCGCCGGTACGCCGAAACCGTGTTCGGCGACAGTCCTTTCTCCACCCTTACGTGGGTCAAAAACGCCGCGATTGCCGTGGCAATTTCCATCAGCTTCCCGTTAACCCTCCCGCGGCTCCTGGCCGCCGCATGGCAATTCCGTAAACCTCTTCGACTTCCGGACAATGGAAAATCCACGTCAGCCCGACATAGAGCAGCGTCGCTCCCAGGACCATCCCCGTGAAAACGATCAATTGCAGGGAAAAGGCCCCCTGAAGCGCGTTCCTCGCGTAATAGTTGGCGATCATGCAGCCGGCGCCCATGATCACCGAGCACAGCGAAATCTTGCTGATGGAGCGCAAAATATCCAGCATGCCCAGCGGGCCGTAGCGCAAGCGAAAAATAATGAAGAGCGTGAAGAAGTCGAAGAAGGTGGCCAGCGCCGTGGCCAAAGCCGGCCCGCCATTCTGAAACCGTCTGAACAGGAATTCCAAGAAGATGAAATTCAGGACGATGTTCAGAACGAAAGAAATAGACGCCACGATCACGGGCGTCTTGGTATCGCGCGCGGAATAAAACGCCGGCACAATCAGCTTCACGCACGCCAGCGCCGGCAAGCCGATAGCGTAGTACAGCAGCGGGCGCGCGGTCAGCCGCGTGGATTCCGCGACGAATTGCCCGTGCTGGAAGAGCACGCGGATGACCGGCTCGCGCAAAATCATCAGGCCCATCGCCGCGGGCACCGTGATGTACGCGACGATGCGCACCGCGAAGGTGAGTGTTTTCTTCAACCCCTCGTAATTATTGGCGGCCGCCTGGTGCGCCATCATTGGCAAAATGGCCGTGGCCACGGCAATGGCGTAGCCGCCGAGGACCAGTTCTGTGACGCGGTCGGCGACATACAGAGCGGTAAGGCTGCCGCGAGGCATGCGCGCGGCCTTGGCAAAGTAGGTGTCCACGAAAAAATTGATCTGCGAGATTCCCAGGCCGAAGAAGCGCGGGAACATCACGCGCGCCACGCTGCGGATTCCCGGATGCGAGAACGAAATGCCGAAGTCAAAGCGCATTCCCCGTCTGACCATCTGCGGTATCAGGATTAGGAATTGCAGCGCTCCGCCGACCAGCACGCCCACCGCCAGCGATACCGCCGGGCTATGGAAGTAGCGCCAAACCATGGCGGTAGAAAACGCGATGATGGATAGGTTTAGAAGGACGGTCGTGGAAGCAGGCAGGGCGAAATGGCCGAAGCAGTTGAGAATGCCCATGCCCAGGGCCGCGAGCCCCACGAAAAAAATGTAAGGGAAGACGATGCGGTTCAGGGCGATGGCCTCATCCCAACCAGCAGTGGAAAACGGTGCGATCACCTGGCGCGAGAAGATCACTCCGATTACGGTGATGACGGCCAAGACCAGCGCCAGGGTCCAAAACAGCTTGTTGGCGAAGTCCCAAAGCTCTTCCTTCGAGCGTTCCCGCATGTACGTGGTGAAAACGGGAACAAAGGAAGCCGCGACTGTGCCCTCGCCGACTAACCGCCTGAAAAGATTGGGGATGCGGTAGGCCAGGACAAAGGAGTCGGCGCTCAGCGTGGTGCCAAGGAGAAGCGTGATGCGTTGGTCGCGGACGTAACCGAGAACTCGGCTTGCAATCGTAACCAGCGATATGATTGATGCCGATTTCAGGATTTCTTTTTTATCGGACAAGGCCTGGCTCTCAGGGCCTAAACCCAATCAAAACAATGAGTTGACAGGAAAAACGTGTTTAAATTAACATAACTTCAATCATTCTGCAATGGTTTCGTCGCCAGAAACGGAAAATTTCGGTTTGAAACCGCGCACCCCAGCCACCACCCACAAAAAAGTGGTGATTGAACTTCTCGACCGCAAGGCCATCCGCGGATTCCTGAATCCTTCTCGCCTAGCCCATGCTGAAGTGCTGGAACTCCTCACCCCGGACGGCGAGCGCGAAGAAATCGAACTCGCCAAAGTGCGTGCGATTTATTTTGTCCGCGATCTAAAGGAAGACTTCGAGCCGGAACGCAAGGCGTTCCTGAGCCGCCCGAAGCTCGATGGCCTGTGGGTCAAGCTGCGCTTCCAGGACGGCCAAATCCTAGAAGGTGTAATTCCCAACGACCTGCTGACATTCCTCGATAACGGCCTGCACCTCACCACGCCCCATTTCAATTCCAATACCGACCGCATCTTCGTGCCGCGCTCCGCCCTCTCCGAATTAACCGTCCTCGGCGTCGTCGGCATCGCCCGCCGCAAACCCGCCGCAGCCGCAGCCATCGCCGCCGCCCAGCCCCGCCTCTTCAACGAATAACTTTGTGGAATCTTGGTGTCCCAGGTTATGAATTCGCTGAAGAAGAGAATTTGTCATTCCGAGCGAAGCGAGGAATCTGCTTTTGTCCAGTGACAAGATACAGCAGATTTCTCGCGCCAAACCCGCGACCGGAATGACAATTTACCCTCGTTGGCTGCCTTCCCGATAGTTGAAAGGTGTCACTATAATCTGCGACTCAGCTACATCACGGACTTTTGTCCCTAACTACTCGGTGGTTCCGGCGAGTCCGGGGCGGGTTCTCGCTGCGGCGTCTTTCGGCCCGGACGCACTCCAACAATCGCTCGCGCACGGACGCATCATTCCAGCTTACTTGCGCCTGTCTTTCCGTATACGCATCCGCAAGGAGGGTCATTCCTTGCGTGGTCAGTATTTGGTACTGGCGAAAAACCTCTCGGCATTTTTCACAATGCTTCAGGTGAGCTCGCAATTCGGGCAACTCTGAAGGCTCAAGGCTGCCCGAGGCCGCCAATGCACAAAGCTCTTTGAATTCGTCATGCTCGTCGCAACCGCCCCGTATTTTTAGCATCGTTTTGTTACACCAAACACACGCTAAGAAGAACCAAGATGCTCATGCGCTTCATAATTACCCTCCTCAAGAACACCAGTGGAGTAAGCCTGGGTTGCGTGTAGACGTCGTTTACTTTTTCTGAATGGATTCTACGTACTCGGACAGATTGCGAATTCTCAAGGCTCCGACCTGGTCGCCCCCGTGCAATGAGCTAAACAACGACTCCCAGAGGGGCATAGCAACCGTTCCGTGTACTCTGCTGGCCGTACCGGAGCGCAGAACGGCACTGACTTTCGATGCCACGGATGTTGGGTAACATCTCTTGTCCATGGTCGTCAGGTCGGGCGGCGGTGTCTTCAAGAATTGAACCGCTGGTCCGTTGCCCCTGCCGTTCATTCCATGGCAAGCCGCACAATAGTCTTGGTACATCTGCTTGCCGGACTCCGGCTGGCTATAGGAAACTGCCACTACTTTCAGAATCGGGTCCTTGGTCTGTGACATTCCAATTCCTTGACCAATAAAGAGAACTCCAAGGAGTAGTCCTGCTATCAAGACGAGAACGGCACCCACTTTCGATACCACAGATTTTCCCTCATATTTCTTGTCCATGATTGTGTTCTCGGGAAACATATTCACCTCCAAGATGAATAACTGCTGGCCTAGGTTGAAATAACCGTCAGGTACATCAATGCTCTGGTGATGAAACGGAGCGCAAATCGAAGTCACGAGCTAAAATCATGGGAATCAATGAGTTCACGGGGCAGGTGACCCGAATTGTGAACTTCCTCGCGCCGGTTTCTGTTAATGGGAGTATTGTTTTGTCTTAGAGGCACCTAAAGTGCCGCAAACCGAAGCAAAACAGGTCATCCGCTTCGGAACGTTTGAAGTGGATTCTCGCACCGGGGAACTCCGGAAGAACGGTTTACAGGTCAAACTGCAAGAGCAGCCGTTCCAAATTCTGCTTGCCCTTCTGGAGAAACCCGGCGAGGTGGTCACGCGGGAAGAGTTACGAGCGAAACTCTGGCCCACGGATACATTTGTAGACTTCGAGCATGGGCTGAACGCCGCAGTGAAGCGGTTGCGCGATGCGCTGGGCGACACCTCAGAAAATTCACGCTTCATCGAGACCCTGCCGCGACGCGGCTATCGATTCATTGCTCCTGTCAATTCTCACCCTCTACCAGAGCTTGAGCCTGTCATAGGTTCACGCGTCAAATGGCCAGCGATTGCCTTGTTGGCCGGCATTGTGACACTCGCTTCAGTAGTCTATGTCCATTTCCATCGTGCGCCGAAGTTGACTGATAAAGACACCATTGTTCTCTCCGATTTCGACAACAAGACGGGAGATGCGCTCTTCGATGACACGTTGAAGCAAGGACTCTCGGTACAGCTTGAGCAATCACCCTTCCTGAACCTGCTTTCCGACCGCCGGGTAAATGAGACTCTGAAACTGATGGGCCGTCCCGCCGGTGACCGGTTGACACCGGAGGTCACACGCGAAGTCTGCCAGCGCACGAGCAGCAAGGCCATGCTAACGGGCTCGATTGCGGGGCTTGGCAGCCAGTACGTCATTGGCCTGAAGGCCGCGAACTGCAACACGGGGGATGTGTTGGCGGAAGCACAGGAGCAGGCAGCGGCTAAAGAAGCGGTGCTCAAAGCTCTGGACAACGCGGCAGTCAGCCTGCGCAGCAAGCTGGGCGAGTCGCTCAGCACGGTGCAGAAGTACGCCACGCCCTTGGAGGAAGCGACCACGCCTTCGCTGGAGGCGCTGAAAGCGTACAGCATGGGAGTTGAGACAATAAACACTAAAGAAATCATAGCCGGGCTGCCCTTCTGTAAACGGGCCGTAGAACTCGACCCGAATTTCGCCATGGCCTACGGCGCCTTGTCGAGCATTTACTACAGCGTCGGCGAAGTGGGGCGGGGGGCCGAAAATGCACGCAAGGCCTATGACCTGCGGGAGAAAGTGAGCGAACGGGAGCGGTTCTATATTGAAAGCAGGTACTATAATAATGCAATCGGAGACATGGAGAAGGCGACGCAGACCTGCGAGTTGTGGAAGCAGACCTACCCAAGAGACTTCGACCCTCTCAACGGGCTTGGGGTTTATTCCATGAAACTGGGAAACTGGGAAAAGGCACTTCAGGGAAACCGCGAGGCGCTGCGCCTCGAGCCAAGCGCTCTTTTCCTCTATGGCAATCTCGCGTGGAACTACATCGCCCTCAACCGGCTGGATGAAGCCGAGGCGGTGTACAAACAGATGGAGGAGCGCAACCTGGAGACCGATTGGCTGCCCCGGGCCCGCTACGTGTTGGCGTTCCTGAAGGGCGATGAGGCACAGATGGCGCAGTTGCTCTCATCCGCCATGGGCAAGCCGGGGGCTGAAGAGCTGTTGCTGGCCTCGCAAGCGGACACGGAAGGTTGGTATGGCAAGCTGAAGAACGCGCACGAACTGACCCGGAAGGCGATGGATTCAGCCCAGTACCGCGACGCCAAAGAGATTGCTGCAGCATATCAGGCAGAAGCGGCGCTGCGCGAGGTGGAGTCGGGCAACCGGGGGCAGGCACGTACTGATGCCGATGCCGCTCTGAAGCTGGCCTCGAACCGCGATGTGCGAGCCATTGCGGCGCTGGCTCTGGCACGGGCAGGCGATACGGCAGGAGCAGAGAATCTGGCTGTCGAATTGGACAAGACATTTCCGCTGGACACGCTGGTTCAGGGGTATTGGTTGCCAACAATCCGCGCGGCTGTCGCCTTGGAGCGCAGAGACCCGAACAAAGCAATCGAACTATTGAAAGAATCAAACACCATCGAACTCGGTCTACCCTCGCGAGGCAACGTCTTCCTATGTCCGGTTTATATCCGTGGGGAAGCCTACCTGATGCTGCACGACGGAAACCGAGCGGCAGCGGAATTCCAGAAGTTCATCGACCACCGGGGACTCGTGGCGAACTTTCCATGGGGCGCATTAGCCCGCCTTCAAATCGCTCGCGCCTACGCGATGCAAGGCGACACCGCCAAAGCCAAAGCAGCCTATCGGGATTTCCTCACGCTCTGGAAAGACGCCGACCCTGATATCCCCATCCTCATCGCCGCAAAGTCCGAATACGCCAAGCTGCGATAGGCACCGCTACGGCTGCTTTGAACTTCTTTCTACGCCCCTCGGGATTGACTCAGCAGAAGTGTATACCACTGCACGAAAAAAGCTATGTGGTTGGTACTGGTCGACCCCGATAAGCCGACTCGAGCAATCCGAAGGTTCGCCCTGCCAATAAATCCTCCTCCTGTACTTCCCTCTCGGCGCTGTGCGAGACTCACAGTTTGTGGAGGCGAAGCGCACATGAAACTCCAGGAACTGGCACAAAAACTTGACTGCCGTTTGGAAGGCAACCCCTCGCTCGAAATCACCGGCGTCGCCGGGATTGATCGTGCGCAATCCGGAGAAGCGACATTTCTGGCGAACCGGCGCTATTCGCCGCAACTCAAGACCACGCAGGCCTCGGCCGTGTTCGTTGAAGACGGCGTGGCGCTCGAACGCGCCGCCGGCCTCGCGCCCCTGGCGGCTTTGCGCACGGGCAATCCCTATCTCGCTTTTGCGCAGGCCATTGAGCTGTTCTATCAGCCGCCAGCCTATCCGCCCGGAGTACACCCGACCGCCGTGATCGCAGCCACGGCGCGAATTGGCGCCAGCGCGCATATCGGCCCCTATTGCTTTGTGGATGAAGACGTGGAACTCGGCGCGAACGCGGTGTTGCATAGTTTTGTAACCCTCTACCGGGGCGCCAAAATCGGCGCGCATTTCTTCGCGCACGCGCATGCGGTGGTGCGCGAGCACTGCCGCATCGGCGATCGCGTGATCCTGCAGAACGGCGTGATTGTCGGCGGCGACGGCCTGGGTTTTGCCAAGCGCGCGGACGGCACCTGGCACAAGATGGCGCAGTCCGGACCCGCGATTTTGGAGGACGACGTCGAGGTGCAAGCCAACGCCTGCATAGATCGCGCCACCGTGGGCGAAACGCGCATCGGTCGCGGCACGAAGATTGATGACCTGGTGTTGGTGGGCCACGCGTCCCAGGTTGGCGCGAACACCCTGCTGTGCGGTCAGGTCGGCTTGGCGGGCTCATCGCACATCGGCGAAAACTGCATTCTGGCGGGGCAGGTGGGCATTGCGGGACATTTGACCGTGGGCGATGGCGCGGTGATTACGGCGCAAAGTGGCGTGCCCAACGACGTGCCGCCGCGCTCGCTCTATTCCGGCTATCCGGCAGTGGAGAATCGTCAGTGGCTGAAGATGATGGCGGCGCTGAATCGTTTGCCGGAGTTGCAGCGCCGCGTGCAGCAGTTGGAGGCGGAGTTGGAGGCGCGCAAGCCTTTGTAGCGGCCGCCTTCTGAGGCGGGCGCCTCTTCGATCCCCACCGCAGCGTCACGCCGCCCCCGGAAACCCCAACGGCCGCTGATCCGGCGGGAGGGCCGCGGCAAGTTCGTCGTGCAGACGTTTTGTGAGGGCGTCGCGCTCTTCAAACGTGTATTGGGTTGCGTCGATGGGCGCTAGAAACTCCACCGTGATTTCCCCGGGCTTGATGTTCAGCTTGCGCTTCTCCATCACGCGATGCGCGCCGGAGCACGCGATGGGCACGATCGGCACACCTGCCTTGATGGCCATCACCGCTGTTCCCTTCTTGAGTTCCTGCAAGCGCCCATCGCTGCTGCGCGTGCCTTCGGGGTAGATCAGGAACGATTGGCCCGCGCGAATTGCTTCCGTGGCTTTTTCCATGCTGACGATGGCGGAATCGCGGTTAAACCTGTCCACGGGGATGAAATGCGCCAGACGAAACGCCTGGCCCACAATCGGATAATCGAAGAGCGAGCGCTTCGGTAGAATGGCGATGCGCCGCGGAATGGACCACACCACCGCAGGCGCGTCCGCGGAACTCGTGTGATTCGCGGCAAAAATGCACGTGCCTGGCGGAATGCGCTCCAGGCCTTTCACGTGAACGCGCACGCCCACGCAACGCATGAAGAACACCACGCCGCCCACACCCGCCCAATACAGCGGATCGACATGGCGTGTAACGAAGGTGTAGATGAGCAGCGGCGGCCCCAGCACAAGGGTATAAAGCGTCACAAAAACGCAGATGAATGCCCCACGCAGCATGCTCTAGGAAAAACTCTCTCCAATCACCGGCCCCGGGTCAAGTGCTCCTTCAGCGATTCCCGGCAGCGACCGGATCGGTGCTGCCGCGCAGGATGCCCTCGCGGATGCGCCGTGCGCGCTCGCCGGCATTGGTGCTCTCCGCAACCTGGTAAAACGTTTCGTGCCGCTCGCCGAGCCGAAGGTCGACGTTCTGCTCCTTATCATCGCGGCGCACGCGCAGGTGCAAAATGTCGCCTGGTTTTTGCTGGCTGAGCCAACGTTCCGGCCTGCGCGGAGGCTCGCCATTGTTCCAGCGTACAATTTCGTCGCCCACCAGGAGTCCGCTCTTTGCAGCGGGGCCATCAGCATCCACTGCCCGGACGGTCCAGGGGCCGTTGGGGTCGCGTTCCAGCATGAAGCCCATTACCGCGCGGGTGATTTCCCGCTCGTGTAATTCGAGGCCCGCGCGCGCTAGCACTTCGGTATAGGGCAGGGGCTCCGCGCCAGCCACGTATTTGGCGAAGAAATCCTGCATCGAAACTCCGGTCACTTTTTCGGCGGTCAGCCGAATGTCCAGACTGTCGCGATAAAACTTCCCTTCCTTGGCGAAGTCCCGGTTCATGGTGCGGAGCACGTCGTCGAGGCTCTTTTGGTTGTCCGTGAGGTCGCGAATCAGGATGTCCAGCAGAACGCCGAGCACTTGGCCCTTGGTGTAATACGAAACGCTGCGCTGCGGCTGGTTGTAGAGCGCGTACTTCTCCAGCCAGGCATCCAGGCTGGATTGCTCCGCGCTTTGCCAGTGCTCGGCGGGGCGGCTTTCGAGTTCGCTGATTTGGCCGCTGAGGTCCTGATAAAACTCCTGCTTGCTCCAGAGACCCGTGCGCACCAGCGCATAAGCAGCATAGGTGTTGGTAACGCCTTCGGCGAACCACAACGCGCGGGTGTACATCTCGTGCGTGTAGTCAACGGGCTCAAGGGAGGCGGGGCGGATGCGCTTGACGTTCCACGCGTGGAAAAATTCGTGCGCGGCGACGTTTTGCAGGTACGACGCGGATGACACGTAGATTGCCGTGCAATTGGCGTGCTCCATGCCACCGCCCGCGCCGTTAGTGGCTTTCCCTAGGTGAAAAATAAACGTGTAGTGGTCGTAAGGGGCGCCGTCCATCATCTTGACTTCGTACGTGACGATTTTCCGCAGCGTTCTCTCAACATCCTGCTTTTTCCAACCGTCGCCATGAATCACCACACGAACCGGCGGCGTCACGTCAGGCAGCGTGAACTCCTCGAATTTCGACGCCTCAATCGGCGCATCAGCGAGCGCGTCGTAGCTGGGAGCCAGAAGCATGGACACGTGAACGTGGCCATACTCCGCATCGAATAGACTGTCAGCGGAGGCAACTTTCCATCCCGGCGGCAGGTCCTGTAGGGTAATTGAGCTCTTCTCCGCGCGCCGCTCGGGCACGTACAGCAAAATCATCGCCGGATTGATGAAAGCGTGCTCTTCGCTGAGCTGGCTATTGAACGGGCCGGGATCGTCCCAAAACGTGTCGTAGCGCACGGTAATCGTACCGCTGCCTCTGACGTGCCAGGTCAGTTTGTCCAACTTCTCGATCGGCACGCTTTTACTGTCCACAAAGGCTTGCACTCGCTGCACGTGGCTGCTGAAATCGCGGATTTCGTAGAGCGCATTCCAGGCGGCCATCTGCAGCTTCAATTCATCCCTGACATCGGGAATTTCCATGGAGATGTGAAAGAGGTGCTGCTCGGGATGAGCGAGGGAAACTGTGTAGCGGATTTCCGCGCGTGATGCCGGAGGAGAGACCAGCAGCAGGCAGAAAACTGCCCCCGCGGCTGCGTACGCCAACCTTCGTGCTCTTAGCATGTGCCTTTTGGAGCCCCGGCCTGAACCCGAACTCCGAAGTTGGCCAACTATTGGCGAGTGCATGTTCTTTTCTTTCAATGAATTCTCGTGGGCGGCTCCAACTTCGCCGAGGTTGGGTTTTTCCACCTCATCCATCACCCAGGACTTGTCATTCCGACCGGAGGGACGGCGGTTTTGGCCGTCCCGGAGCGGAGGTACGATTTTCCATCGCACGTTTTTTGTGCGATGAATCTCTCCTCAACTTCGGAATTCTGGCTGAATTTGTCTTTCCGCCAATTTCTTCAGAAGTTTCTCGCACAAGCCATCAAAGCTACCATTGGACATCACCAGCAACAAATCGCCAGTGCGCGCTTCGGCGGCAAGAACCTCGGCAATAGCGCCGGCTCCCGGCAGGACACGCGCGTCCTTGCCCAAGCTGCGAACGGCGGCCGCCACCGTTTCCGGGTCGAGCCGCTGCTCGTCGCTCAATTGTGCGGCGCGATGCACGCTGCCCAGCAGCACGTGATCGCCCAGCGCCAGCGCCGGCGGCAGCGCATCCTGAAAAACGCGGCGGCGCATGGAATTCGAGCGCGGCTCCAAAATCGCCCACACTCGGCGGTCCGGCCAGCGTAGGCGCGCTGCTTCAATCGTGGCGCGCACGGCGGTCGGATGATGCGCAAAATCGTCAACCACCACGATGCCGCCCACCTCGCCCTTCACATCCATGCGGCGGCGGACGCTGCGGAAGGACGCCAGCGCCTGTTGCAGGGCCTCGCGTCTGATTCCCCGCCCCTGCGCGACGACGAGCGCCGACAGCGCATTCAAAACGTTGTGGTGTCCCGTGGCGGCCAGCCGAAATTTCCCGTAAGCCTCGCCCTTGAATTTGACGCAGAACTTCATGCCGTCGCCGTCGGATTGCACGTCCGTGGCGCTCCAATCGATGCCGCCCTCCAGGCCATACGTAATCACCGGGCAAAAGGCCTTTTCCGTGGCCTGGTGCAGCGCTTCGCCGGCGTCCCGGTCGCCCCAAACGACGATGCGCCCCCGCCGCGGCACCAGGTTCACCAGCCGGCGAAACGCTAACTGGTAGGCGCCGAAATCGGGATAAATATCGGCGTGATCGTATTCCAGCGAGGTGATGATCAGGTCATCCGGATGGTAATGAAAAAATTTCGCGCCTTTGTCCCAATAGGCCGAATCGTACTCGTCGCCTTCCAGAATGAACTCCTCGCCGCCGCCGAGGCCATAGCTTTTGCCGAAATTTTCGGCGATGCCGCCCACCAGGAAATTTGGCTTCTTCCCTGCCACTTGGAAAATCCAGGCGAGCATGGCGGTCGTGGTGGTTTTTCCGTGTGTGCCGCTAACAACGATGGAATGCTTTCCCGGCAGAAACTCCTCTTCCAGAATTTCCGGCAGCGAGTGGTATTTCAGCTTGCGGTCGAGCATCTCCTCCACTTCCACGTTGCCGCGAGAGAGCGCGTTGCCGACCACCACGAGGTCGGGCGCTGGAGTGAGATTCGCGGCGTCGAATTTGGCCGAGAACGAAATGCCCAGCGATTCAAGCAGCGTGGAGGCCGGCGGATAAACGCCCGCGTCCGAGCCGGTCACGTGATAGCCGCGTTCGCGCAGCATCCCGGCGAGCGGCGCCATGGCCGAACCCCCAATCCCAATCATGTGGATGTGTCTTGCCTTGGCCAAGTACAATTCCCCAGTTTATTCGACCACTGCCGGTTCTAGAATTTCCAGCGTACCCTCTCCCTTGGCATGCAATTTTGCACGCACGCCCAACGGAATCGTCAGCATGGGCCGCTTGGTATGGCCGATGGGCGCGCCGTAGACGATGGGAACACCGAGCGGCCCGAGAATGCGCTCGCAAATTTCGGGAATCGTGGGGCTGCCTGCCACGGGAGGATCGCCATCCGGGAAGTCCCCTAGCACAACCCCATTCACGTCCTGCAGTTTGCCCGCTTGCCACAAATGCCGCAGCGCACGATCCACCTGATACGGCTTCATGCCGCGGTCTTCCAGAACGAGAATGGCGCCCCGTGTGTCGGGGTCCCAGCCTGTTCCCAGAGTCGTTTGCAGCATGGTCAAGCAGCCACCGACAATGCGCCCGGTAGCGCTTCCAGAAGCCATACATTCGCCGCGCAACGAGATGCTCCATTTGGATTTTGTCTCGCGGACGGCTTGCAAAAAAATGCACTCGTCGTATCCGGAAGGTTGATTGGCCCCGTGATTGAAACCGGCGGCGACCATGGGACCGTAAAAGCCGGCCCACCCGCGGACCTCGTAAAGAAGCAGTTGGACGACGTTCAGGTCGCTGGAACCGATGAGGCATTTTGGGCCGAAGAGAGAGGTGCCCAACCTGAAATCAATGAGGTAGTTGGCACCGTAACCCCCGCGCGTGGCAATGACACCGTCAATGCTTTTGTCATGAAAGGGTTTGCGGAATTGCCGGACGAGTTCCTCGTGCGGCCCGGCGAAGTAGCCTTGCGGTGGCAGCGGGGGCAACTCTACCACCTGAAAGCCAAGCCGGCGAAGTTCGGCCGTTCCCACAGAAACAGCGGCAGGGTCCGCGGGAGACGATGGAGAAATTATGGCGATTCGGGAGCCCTTACGCAGGGCTTTTGGTTTTTGCAGGAGAACGGAGCGGCGTTTCATTCGAGGCGGCCCTCGACCGGGAGCACCTCAGTCGCCACCCCCTGGCGGTTCAATTGCTCAACAATCTTTTCCTGCTGGCGGCCGTTTACCTCGGCTTCAAATTCCACAATGGAGTTTGTGCCAGCCATTGAAACGCGAAAGTGATTCATGACAATCTTGAGGTCGGCCATCAACCTCTGGACTTCGGTAGCGACATTGTCGGCGTGGCTGGTGGTAAAGCGGAACACCATGACGCGGGCTTTGAGTTGAAGCTTTTCCGCGCCCCAGCTCAGCACGACCAGTCCAAACAACACGATCGCCGCTGCCGAGGCGGCGACTCTATACATCCCCCCGCCTGCCGCCATTCCGATGGCCGCTTCAGCGAAAATCGTCGCCGCGGTGGTCATCCCGACGAGTCCGGCGCTGTCCTTTAGGATGGCGCCCGCGCCAAGGAAACCGATGCCCTGCACGATATTGGAAGCGATGCGCGTGGGGCTGGTGTCGCCCCAGAGACGCGCCAATTCATTGGAAAGTATGGTGAAGAGCGCCGTAGCCAGGCACACGAACGCGCTCGTGCGGATTCCCGCGGGGCGGCGCCGCAGATCGCGCTCCACTCCAATGGCCGCGCCCAGTCCGGCAGCAAACAACATTCTTAGAAATATTTCGTGAAAGGAAAGCATCCCCAAACGGCCCCCTCCGTCTCTTATCGGCTACTGAAGAATCCCGGACGTGTCATTCCGACCGGAGCGGCCCGATCCTCTCTCCCGCGCCGTCTTTTGGCGCGTCGGGCCGCGGAGTGGAGGAATCTCTCTATTTGTTTTTCGACTGAAGAGGGATTTCCTGCTTCGTTCACAATGCCAGTCTCACAGTTTCTTTCAGCAACCTGCTAGCTGATTCTACTCTTTACAATTTGAATTGCGTCAATTTCGAGAAGTGCCGTGCTCTGGCGTGTATCTCGCTCTTTTTCAGATGCAGCAGCCGCTCCAGGCCGAATTTCTCCACGGCAAAGCTGCCCATCACCGAGCCGTACACCATGGCGCGCCGCAGCGCCGCGTCGTTGCTCCCGCCGCCGCCGGCCAGATAGCCCATGAAGCCGCCTGCAAAACTGTCGCCCGCGCCCGTGGGATCATGCGGCTCCTCCAGAGGAAAGGCCGGCACGCAGAAGACGCCGTGCTTGTCCACGAGCATGGCCCCGTACTCGCCACGCTTCACTACCAGAGTGGAGGGCCCCATCTTGAAAATAGAGCGGGCGGCGCGCAGCAGGTTGTGCTCGCTGGAAAGCTGCCGCGTTTCCGAATCGTTGATCATCAGGATGTCCACGTGCCTAAGCGTCTCGCGCAGTTCCGCGTTGGTGCGCTCGATCCAGTAGTTCATGGTGTCCATGGCGGCGAGTTTCGGCTTGCCCTTCACCTGGTGCAGGACGTCGCGCTGCAGGTCCGGCGCGATGTTCGCCAGGAAAACATATTTCGAGGAGCGGTACTTTTCCGGCAAGCGCGGTTTGAACTCCGCGAAAACGTTGAGCTCCGTGGCCAGCGTCACACGCTCATTCAGATTTTCCGAGTACCGGCCAGCCCAAAAGAAACTTTTACCGGGAGCGCGCTCCAGGCCCTCGATGTCAATCGAGCGGCTGCGGAACACGGCTTCATCTTTCGCGCTGAAATCGTCGCCGACAATAGCCACCAGGCTCACCGGCGTGAAAAACCTCGCCGCCACGGCAAAATAGGTGGCCGCCCCGCCGAGCGTGCGCTCCACCTTCCCATAAGGGCTTTCCAGCGCGTCATAAGCAACCGAACCCACCACAAGTAGCGCCACGAGTTTCTCCTAGGAAATGTATTTCCCGATGAGCGCCGCAAGATCCTTCTTCGTTTTCGCCGGAATGACCTTGGGGTCCGTCAGAATCGCATGCGCCAGCGCCGAGCCACACTTGCAACCACGTGTGGCCGGCATGGTCTTGATGGCTTCACGCAACACATTTTGCGCGTTGCTGGCGTTCTGGTTCAGCGTGGCGATGATTTGCGCCACCGTCACCGAGTCGTGTTGCGGGTGCCAGCAATCGTAATCCGTGATCATGGCGATGGTGGCGTAGCACAGCTCGGCTTCGCGCGCCAGTTTGGCTTCGGTGACGTTGGTCATGCCAATCACCTCGAATTTCATGGCGCGATGAAAATTGGCCTCCGCGAGCGTGGAAAATTGCGGCCCTTCCATGCAGACGTAAGTGCCCTTGCGGTGAACCGCCACGCCGGAAGAAACGCAGGCATCGGCGAGCACGGAAGAAAGTTGCGCGCACGTGGGTTTGCCAAATGTCACATGCGCCACCAACCCATTTCCGAAGAACGTCGAGGCGCGGCCTTTGGTGCTGTCAAAAAACTGGTCGGGAACGAGGAACTCGCCGGGGCGTAACTCTTCCTGCAGCGATCCCACGGCGCTGACGGAGATGACGCGCTCCACGCCCAGCAGCTTCATCGCGTAAATGTTGGCGCGAAAATTCAGTTCGCTGGGCATCAGGCGATGTCCGCGGCCGTGGCGCGCCAGAAAAGCCACGCGCTTCCCTTCCAGCGTGCCAACCACAAAAGCATCCGAGGGATCGCCAAACGGCGTCTTCACCCGGATCTCGCGCGTCTCGGTCAGGCCATTCATTCCGTACAGCCCGCTGCCGCCAATCACGCCAATTTCCGCAACCGGGCCTTTCGCGCTGCCCCGCGCACTCTTCCCTTTCGCTTTTTTCATGCGTGCCATGCATTTTTCTCCTGGGATTACCGGTTCAGGTCCACCGGCTCGATTTCGATTTTGCCGTGGTGCTCGTGCAAAGTGGCTGCCGCAAAGTCCGGGTCATGCCCGAAAACGGTGATCCAACCTTCGTTGACAAGCCGCGGCAACCACTTGCGCTTGGTCTCCAGCGTCTGGAGCGGATACAAATCGTACGCCATGATCCAAGGCAAGGGGATATGGTGACGCGTCGGGAGCAAATCTGCAACAAACGCAAGCTTCTTGCTTGCCCTGCTTGCCCCGAGCTGCGACGGGAACTTCGAGGGGAGCTTCGAAGGGCCGCCGCCAACGATTTTCACCGCCTGCATGTCGGCGTTGTGTCCGGGGATGCGTTCCACGGAGATGCCCGGCAGAATCTCTCCGTCCCCTTCAATCAACTCCCACTGTCCGGCCTCGGCAATAGGCAGAAAATTCTCAGGAAAATAACTGGCGCGGTCGCGCTCGGTGGGATTCCGCGCATGCTCGAGTTCCTTGCGCTGCACCAGGTAGCGCGCCCGCCTATAAGTCGGCACCGCGCGGTTCCCGCTGATGCGCGTGTTTCCGCCAGCATGATCGAAATGCAGGTGCGTGTTGATGACGATGTCCACCTCATCGGGCTGCACGCCCGCCTTCATAAGCGCCGCGATCAGCGGATCGCCTTCTTGCACGGCATAAATCGCACGCTGCTTGGCATCCCATTTCGTGCCGTTTCCCGTTTCGATCACAATCGTCTTCCCCGCCGCGCGCACCAGCAGCGAATTGGCGCGCATGCGGATGCGGTTCTTCTCGTCCGGCGGCGATACCTTCTCCCAAAGCGGTTTAGGCACAACGCCGAACATCGCCCCGCCATCCAAGCCGAAGCTCCCGCCGTCCAAATACCTCACCTCAATGTCGCCAAAATGCATGCATCTCCTTAGGAGGTGGGGGCTTCAGCCCCCACGTAAAGCCTCCGCAGCCAATGGGCTCGGTAGACCCTGGGCTTCAGCCCAGGGCGCGAAGCGCCCCTGAAATTCCAATCCGCATTGCTGCGGCAAATTCCAAAGTGCTTGAGGGTGCCCCACCCTTGGTTTATAAGGGTGGGCTCTTACGCTCTAACGCCTCCCAATCTCTTCGCTCCGCGCCTTCCGTCCGGCTTCTCTTGTAGGGGTCGAGCATGCTCGACCCCATCTCGGCGCCGCGTAAAGAATTTTGTCACTCCGAGCGAAGTGAGGCACGCTTCTCCATCGCACGTTTTTTGTGCGATGAATCTGCTTTTGCCTTTCTTTGTACCGCCTGCTCGCCGCCTCCTCCTCTGAAACTCACCATACCCCTACCCCTCCACCCTTCAAAATCTCGCTCACTGCCGTGAACGGATCCTTCCTCCTCTCCGCCACCTCTGTCGCCAACTCCCGCAATTTCGCCTCACCCTCTTTTCCTCCCAACACTCTCTCCAGCAAACGCGACTCCACCATCTCCACCAGCCGATTCTTCCAGTGCTCGATGTGCTTCTTCTGCCGCTCGCCGCTGGCCTCGAAATGCTTGCGGAATTCCCCGATGGCCTCGGCCAGCTCGGTAATCCCGCGATTCTCCGTCGCCACCGTGCGCAACAACGGCGGGCGCCAGCCATCGCGCGGCATCACCAGCGAAAGCATGGCGCGAAGCTGTTCCTCCAAACGGTCCGCGCCTTCGCGGTCCGCCTTGTTCAGCACGAAAATGTCGCCAATCTCCATCAGCCCGGCCTTCATGTTCTGTATGTCGTCGCCCAGGCCGGGCACCAGCACCACCACCACGCAATCCGCCAGCCGCACAATGTCAATTTCGTCCTGCCCCACGCCCACCGTTTCGATCAGCACCTGGCGCTTGCCCGCCGCATCCAGCAGCAGCGCCACCTCGGCGGTCGCGCGCGCCAGCCCGCCCAGAAACCCGCGCGTGGCCATCGAGCGGATAAAGACGCCGCTATCGCCCGCGTGTCCCTGCATGCGTATGCGATCGCCCAAAATCGCCCCGCCCGAGTAGGGGCTGGTGGGATCCACAGCGACCACGCCCACGCGTTCCTCGCGCTTGCGGTAGCACGCCGCCAGGCGATCCACCAGCGTGCTCTTCCCCGTCCCCGGCGCGCCCGTAATCCCCGTCAGGTAAGCCTGCCCCGTCGCAGGAAACACCTCCCGCAACAACTCCTCCGCCTCGGGAGCGTGATTCTCAATCGCGGTAATCGCGCGCGAAATCGCCCGCACGTCCCCCTTGCGGACCCGTTCGGCCCACTCCTTAACGTTGCGATGCATGTGTTCCTGGTGATTCGGCTGTAGCGCGCTGCGGCATGCCTCTATTATTTCCTGCCCGAGGCATTCCGCCAAGCAAAACCCCACGGCGGTGGAAACCGCCGCCCCGCTGACCAAGACGGCACCGCCCGAAACGCTTGCCAGAACGCGCGACCTCAGATAGATTCTGCCTAAATGCTCAACCTCGAACTGTCAAAGGTACTGCCCAGCCGCCCGTACGTGTTCCTAGCTGCCTTTCTGCCCGGTTTCTTCTTCGAGACCTCCATCCTCCTTGCCAACCCAGAGCTCGCTTCCCGACTCATCGCAAATTTCCAAAAGAGCTTTCCCACGAACCACTACCTACTCCTCGGCACCGGCCTGTTCTTAGCCTTTGTTATCGGCACCGGTTTCCTTCTGCTGGTCACGTTCATTCAGTACATCTACGCCCACGTCTACCGCCTCTTCAGATCAATCTGGGGGCGCATCTGCAGGTCGCCCCTCTATCCTCTTTCAGTCTGGGCGATGAAGCATCCCAGCTGGAGACGGCCGTGGCTCTCTCGACTCAGCGCTCACTTGTCAAATAGAGGACTCATGGACGCCGCTGATTCCATACCAGTTCGACGCTGCTGGGGAAAGATCGCAAGTCAACTTTTGAAGTCGCGCTATGGAATCGACCCGACCCAATTCAACGAGGACGAATGGCCTGTGCTCTTCTGGACCCTGCCCACTCGAACGCGTTGGGAGGTGCGCGGTGACCTGTCAATGATCGCCTCCCAGGCTACCGGCTGGTCCGGGCTCGCGGCAATTCTGCTCGCCCCCACACTTCGCAACGGCTACTACCTTACCTTCTCCCTCTTCTTGATCTTGAACGGCCTCCTCCACGACTTCTACTTGATCCAGAGGAACCTCCACCCAACGGCCGCAGCCTACACGACTCTACGCGCTACGCTTCGAGCATTTCCGAAGCTGTCAGGCCAAAAGCCGCACCACGACGCTGAGCCCGAGGAAAACGCCGACGAGGAGTAGCCCAGTGCGGGCACCCTATGGGCCCAACTCGCACCTGGGGTATCAGGGGGACTCCCACCTACTAGATAGGCCCTTCAAGATCTGCCGAGCAGTTGCCGCGCAATCACCAGCCTCTGAATCTCGCTTGTCCCCTCGCCAATCGTGCACAGCTTGACGTCGCGGTAAAACTTTTCCGCGGGGTAATCCTTGATGAAGCCGTAGCCGCCATGGATTTGCACGCATTCATTCGCCACGCGCACGGCCACCTCGCTGGCAAACAGCTTCGCCATGCTGGATTCCCGCGTGAACCGCGCATCCTTCCGGTCGGCCAGCCACGCCGCCTGGTACACCAGCAGTCGCGCCGCTTCCACTTCCGTGGCCATGTCCGCCAGCTTGAACTGTATGGCCTGAAACTCGCCGATGGTCTTGCCAAACTGCTTGCGCTGCCTGGCGTAGCGCGTAGCCGCTTCCAGCGCGCCTTGCGCCATGCCCAGCGCCAGCGCCGCAATCGAAATCCGCCCGCCATCCAGAATCTTCAAGCTGCTGATGAACCCTTCGCCCTCCGCGCCCAGCAAATTCTCCTCCGGCACGCGGCAATCGCTGAAGATCACTTCCGAAGTGTCGCTGGCGCGCATCCCCAGCTTGTTTTCCTTTTTCCCGGCGCGGAAGCCCGCCATGCCCTTTTCCAGGATGAAGGCGCTGATGCCGTGCGACTCCTTCCGCTTGTCCGTGACCGCCATGGCCACGCACGTATCGGCGTAGCGCCCGTTGGTGGTGAACGTCTTCGCGCCATTCAACACCCAAAACTTGCCGTCGCGCACCGCCGTCGTCCGCGTTCCGCCCGCATCGGATCCCGCTTCCGGCTCCGTCAGCGACCACGCGCCGAGCTTCTTCCCCTGCGCCAGCGGCACCAGGTACTTGCGCTTCTGCTCTTCGTTCCCGAATTTGTAAATGTGATTGCTGCACAGCGAATTGTGCGCCGCGACGGTCAACCCCACCGCGCCATCCACGCGCGAAAGCTCCTCGATCGCGGTCGCGTATTCCACGTAGCCCAGCCCCGCGCCGCCGTATTCTTCCGGAAAAATGACGCCGAGCAGGCCCATCTCCGCGAGCTTGGGCAGAATTTCCTGCGGGAAGTGCGAAGCCTCGTCCCACTCCATCACGTGCGGCGCAATTTCGCCTTCGGCAAATTCGCGCACGGTCTTGCGCAAATGCTGCTGTTCTTCGCTAAAGGTAAAATCCACGCCCGCGTCCCTGTACGTTCTTTAATGCAGGCTGAAAGTTTATCTTATGCCGCGATTTTGCGCACCCCGCCGTCGCCAATCCCGCAACCTGCCTAGAAGCTATCCGAAAAATGGCTCCCGGGAGGGCACGGCTTCAGCCGTTCCGAAAGATCCGCTTTTTTAGGGGGTCGGAGCTTTAGCTCCGACATAAAGCACCTGGCAAACACTGGGCTTCAGCCCCTAAGGAAATGGTTTTAAGCCTGTCTCCACAACCTCTTCAGTGGTGCAGAACAGCCGTTTCTTTAGGAGGCCGGGGCTTCAGCCCCGGCGTGAAGGGTTATAGCGAATGGGCTTTAGCCCCTGAAGAGAGTCTTTCCTGCCGTTCTCCGTAGCCTGCTTAGCCTCTGAGGGCTTTTTCCTGTCGTTCTCATAGAAAGATCTCAACCAGGCCGCGAAGCCCCCCAGTCCCCTCCGATTCTTAAAACTGATTACTGATATCTGATAGCTTCTCTCACCACCCCACCGGATACCCGTTCTTCTTGTTCTGTTCGTCCAACCACGTCTTCAGCGGCGCGAAGTAATCGGCCAGCGCCGTGGCATCGATTTCCCGCTTCCCCGTCATGACTTCCAACGCATCCGGCCACGGCTTGCTGGCGCCCATGGACAGCATCGCGTTCAACTTTGCTCCCGCCTTTTTGTTCCCGTAGATCGAGCAGCGGTGCAGCGGCCCCTCGACCCCGGCTTCCTTGCAAAGCGCACGTTGAAACTGGTACTGGTAAATGCGCGCCAGAAAATAGCGCATGTACGGCACATTCCCCGGAACGTGATACTTGGCGCCAGGGTCAAAATCCGCTTCCGTGCGCGCCACCGGCGGCGCCACGCCCTGATATTTCTCCCGCAAGTCCCACCACGCTTTGTTGTACTGCTCCGGTTTCACGCGGCCGGAGAAAACTTCCCAGCGCCACTTGTCAATCACCAGCCCAAACGGCAGAAACGCCACCTTCTCCAGCGCCTGCTGCAGCAAATAGTCGGTATCCCCCGAGGCCGGCGGCACCGTATCAATCAGCCCAATCGTTTTCAGGTATTCGGGCGTGACGGAAAGCGCGATGGTGTCGCCCACGGCTTCGTGGAAGCCGTCGTTCGCGCTGTTTTGAAACAGCGGCGGCTGCGTGTTGTAGGCGCGCTGGTAAAAATTGTGCCCCAGCTCGTGATGGATCACGCGGAAATCTTCTTCTGTGATCTGGATGCACATCTTGACGCGCAAGTCGTCCTTGGAATCCACGTCCCACGCGCTGGCATGGCAAACCACGTCGCGGTCCGCGGGCTTGGTGAAGAGCGAGCGCTCCCAAAAGGTCTGCGGCAACGGCGGGAAGCCCAGCGACAGGAAAAAGTTTTCGCCGTACTTGACCATGCCTCTTGGCTCGGTCTTGCGCTCCTGGAGGATTTTCGTGAGGTCGAAACTCTGCGCCGGTTTCGGCGAATCCATCAGGTCGTACACGTTGTTCCATTCCTGCGCCCAGATATTTCCCAGCAGGTGCGCGGGAATCGGCCCGTTTGGCGGCACAACGGCCTTGCCGTATTTTTTTGCCAGTTGGCCGCGCACGTAGGCATGTAGCGACAAGTACAGCGGCCGCAACTGTTCCCACAGGCGATCAAGTTCCTTGGCGAACTCTTCCGGCGGCATATCGTAATTCGAGCGCCACAACGCGCCCACGTCGGCGTAGCCCAATTCTTTCGAGCCCTGATTGCCCAGTTCCACCATGCGCGCGTAGCGCTGCCGCATTGGCGCGCCCACGGCGTGCCAGCCAAGCCACGCGCGTTTCAATTCCTCGGGATTGCGGCTCGTGGCCATCAGTTTGCCAACCGCCGTCACGTCCAGGCACGGCTTCTTGTCGCCGTCCGGGCACCACTTCCCTTTTCCATAATCGCCGTCGAGGGAAGCCAGCACCTGCGCGAGCTCTTTCTGTGCCTTGGGATCATCGGGAGCGGGAAAGTTGGTGGCGAGTTCCAGCAGCAACCGCTTGCGCGCCAACTCCGGCGAGAGCTTCACGCCATCGTAGCGGTGCGCCTCTTTCGCGTACTTCGCGCTTGCGGTGTTCAGTATCTCGTTCGCATCCGCCGCGATCTGCTCCGTATCGTCGGTAATGAAATTTTCCTGCACCCAGGAAGCGCGCGAAGCCTTGACGCCGAGATCAAACAACTGCTGTTCTGCATCTTCGATAAACTTCTTCGCTTCCTCGGCCGTTGGTCCAGGTTTTGCCTGTCCGTTGGCCACCCGGGCCCCTATCGCCCCCACCATCGCAAAACACAATATCCCCACAGCCGTGCGCATCCATGCGGATTTCATCTTCGTTTCTCCTTGTACTCTGCGCCACCCGAGCGTTGATGGCGAATGCCGTCACCTTGGTTTTTTCTTTCTCACGTCACCCACGCCAAAAACTTGAGGGTGCCCCATCCTTCGCGTTTTTCAGCGAAGGGTGGGCTCTTACGGTCCGAAGCCACTCAATCTCTTCTCTTCTCCTCCCTGCTCCCTCATCGATGCAGCACCTCCGCTCGGCCATCTAACATCTCACGCGCTCCGGCCGACCTTTTTCTCCACAACGCCGCGCAATTCCACGAGCGCTTTTTCGATCCCGGCGCGATCCACGTTCCAATGCGTCACCATGCGCACCGCATACAGCGCCGTGTCCTGCGCCCACACGCCTTTGCCGTGCAGCGCGTCGCACAACTCCACCGCGGTCATGCCGCTCCCCGTGCAATCGAAAATCACGATATTGCTCTTCACACTGGCCGGATCGATTTGCAATCCCGCAATCACCGCGACGCCCTGCGCCAGGCGCTTGGCATTCTCATGATCTTCATGCAGACGCGAGGGAGACTTTTCCAGCGCGATCAGTCCCGCCGCCGCAAGCACGCCCACCTGCCGCATGCCGCCGCCAAACATCTTACGGTAGATGCGCGCCCGCTCGATGAACTCCTTCGACCCGGCAATCATCGAGCCCACCGGAGCGCCCAAGCCTTTCGACAGGCAGAACATCACGGAGTCCACCTTTTGCGTCATGCGCGCCACGTCTTCGCCCAACGCCACCGCCGCATTGAAGATGCGCGCCCCATCCAGATGCACTTTCAAACCCAGGGCGTGCGCATGGTCGCAAATGTCATTCACGCGTTCCGTGGGATAGACCGTTCCGCCGGCCATGTTGCTCGTATTCTCCAGACACACCAGCGCCGTCTGCGAGTCGTAATAAATCTTCGGACGCACAACCGCCTCAATCTGTTTCCAGGTCAGGATGCCGTCGTCGCCGCCGCGCGTCGCCCTGGGCATGCAGCCCGCAATGGCCGACATGGACGCCAGTTCATACAGGTTGACGTGGCTGCGCTCTTCGCAAATCACTTCGCTGCCGTGGTGCGTCCAGATTTTGATGCAGACCAGATTGCCCATGCAGCCCGTGGGCACAAAAAGTGCCGCCTCCTTGCCGAACATTTCCGCAGCGCGCCTTTGCAGGCGGTTGACCGTGGGATCCTCGCCGTAAACGTCGTCGCCCACCTCCGCCGTGGCCATGGCCCGCCGCATTTCTTCGCTGGGGCGTGTCACCGTATCGCTGCGCAGGTCCACCACGCCTTCCGCCGGCGAAACGTCATCCGGGTCCACCATCTGATTCCCTTTTGCCACCGTGTAACTCATGTGCGCTTCTCCGTAGGTCGTGTTTCGTGTTTCGCAGTTCGCGACTCGTGAACCGTGACCCGTGTTCCGTGCCTTCTTCCCTGAACTCATCCCCGCGCGCCAAAAAACTGTCATTCCGCCTGCCCTGAACGAAGTCGAAGGGACCGGAGGGACGGCGCTGTATGCCGTTCCGGAGCGGAGGAATCGCGAGCTGACGTCAACTCTCACGCAAACCTCCTACCGCAATAGCTCCACAATCACCTCATTCGACACGCTCAATTTTCCCGCCGCCAGCCGCACCAGTTCTCCCTCGCGCTCAATCATTCCCGCGGAAGCCAGCCGCCCCACCTTTTCTTCCAGATTGACGCTGTATTCGCGCTGGATACGCGGCAAATCGATGCCGCTAAGCTGTCGCAAGCCCAGGAACAGCTCCTCCTCGAACGCCTGCTCGCGCGTCACACGCTCCACGCTTTCCGTGACGCTGCGGCCCGCGCTGATCGCGGCGACATAAGCCGCTGCGTCATGCACATTGGCCCAGCGCTGCGCTCCGGAAAACGAGTGCGCGCCCGCGCCAAATCCCAAGTACGCCTCGCGCCGCCAGTATTTCAAATTGTGCTGCGAAGCATATCCTGGCTTGGCCCAATTGGAAATTTCGTACTGCTCGTAACCGGCGGCTTTCAAGACAGCTTGCGCGGTCTCGTAAAATTCCGCCATCGCGTCTTCGCTGGGCAAATCCCGGGCGCTATAGCGCGCGCCGCCACGCAGCACTTCCAGCCCCAGCCGGCTGCCTTCATCTATCTCCATCATGTAAACGGAGACATGCTCGGGAAACAACGCGACCAATTCATCGAGCGATGTGCCCCAGCTATCGCGCGATTGTTTCGGCAGCCCGGCGATCAGGTCGAAGCTGATATTGCAGATCCCCGCCTCGCGCAAGATAGGCACCGCCCGGTAAATATCTTCGCGCCGGTGCAGGCGTCCCGCGGCCTTGAGTTCCTCATCCACGAACGATTGTGTGCCCAAGCTAATACGATTGATTCCCGCGGCCACCCATTGCGCGGCCTTTTCGGACTCGATGGTTTCCGGGTCAGCCTCCAGCGTCACCTCTTCCCAGGCGCAGGCGAATGTCTCCCGCAGAGCACGCAGCATGTCCGCGAGCAGCGCAGACTCCAGCAAGCTCGGCGTGCCCCCGCCGATGTACACCGTATCCACCACAACATTCCCCGCAGGCGTTCGTTCTTGGGCGTCGCTCCACTCCACGCCCGCCGCCCGCAACAACGCCGCATGCTCGCGAATCTCCCGGCACACCGCCTGCGCATATGGAGCAAAACGGCCCGCCGACACCACGCCCGTGTGGAAGTTGCAGTAAGTGCACTTCGTCTGGCAAAACGGCACCTGAATGTAAACGCCGGCTTTCCCCATCGCCCCAGACTTTAGCATATCGAGGAGGCGGTCGCGGCGATCGAAAGAGCGGCCGCCACACAGCCTTCCTCCCGCAGCCACCACCCAAAGTCTGTCATTCCGCCCGCCCTGAGCGGAGTCGAAGGGACCGCAGCGGCCCGACTTTCTCTTCCGCGCCGCTTTCTGGCGCGTCCCCTAGTCCTGTCATCCCGACCGGAGCGAACCGGTTTCTTCTTGCATGCGGTTTTTGCATGCCGGTTCGCGCAGTGGAGGGATCGCGGCACCACCCCAACTCTAACCGTCAGGGTTGCGGCTCGGGAGGCTGGGGAAGCGGCGGGATGGCGGCGATGGCCTCTGGCGGCAATGGCTTCAGATTGAGCTGTTCGGTGAGAAAGGCGATGCGGTCGCGGCGGGCTTCGGCATTCAACGCGTGAGGCGCGTCGTAGAGCTTGAACTGCTTGGGCTCGCTGGCCAAGGCGGCAGCCGCCCTTGCGCGTTCCGGCGTGAGGAATTTTTCCTGGGTGGCGTACTGCAAAAATAGGGCCGCGGGCGCGGCGTGAGAAACATACTTGGCCGCGTCGGCCCAGGAGTATCTGGCGACAAAGGCGTCAACTTTCTCCGGGCCGGTCTTCTGGCGAAACTCCTGGAATTCAGGGCTCTTGATTTCGATTTCGTCGGAGAGGCCTCCGGCCATGAGAACGAAGGCGCGAAAGCGTTTGTCGACGCCGCTGACGATGCCACCCGCCGTCGCGCCACAACTGTGGCCCACATACGCAACGCGCTTGGGATCAACGAACGGACGCGAGACGAGAAGATCGGCGCCGCGGCGGACATCGACAACCATCTGAACGAGATCCTCGATCTGCTTGGCGGATAGCGGGTCCTTGTCGGGAACGTATCCTGGGCGCGCGAGCGGGAAATCGATCAGAAGAGACGCGGCACCGGCGGGAGCAAGGGCCACCGCTTCGTCCAAGAATTCCTTGCGATTGCGGAACTCCGAATTCTGCCAACACCAATGGCCCCAAATTATGGCGGCAAATGGCCCTTTGCCCGGCGGCAAAACAAGATAGGCCGGCACGCGGCCGCCTTTGGGGCTGGCGTAGGAGAAATCGTAAATACTGACGGGACCACGGAAGTCCACGCCGACGTCCTGAGAATCGAACGGGAGCTTCGCGTCGTAATCGAAAGCGTGAGGATTATCGGATTTTTGAGCGAAGGCGGAAACGCTTAGGACGAAAAGAGCCAAAAGCATGCGGCGCATGGCACCCCCCCCCCCGATGGGCCAGTGTATGCCTGCTGGCAGAAGATACAAGAGGAGTTTTCAAAACGGTTTACACGCGATCGGGCAGCACCTTCACGTACACATGCCGTTCCCTCGGCCCGTCAAACTCCGCAAAGAAAATTCCCTGCCACCGTCCCAGCGCCAGCTTCCCTTCTTCCACGAAAACGAACTGGCTTACTCCGACCAACATGCTCTTGATGTGCGAATCGGCATTGCCCTCGCTGTGGCGATAAGGCCCCGCCATCGGCACGATCCGGTCCAGTGCGCCTTCGGCGTCGCTCGCCACGTCCGGATCGGCGTGCTCATTGATCAGAATCGCGGCGGTCGTGTGCGGCACATAGAGGAAGCACGTGCCCACGCGCACGCCCAGCGCCGTCACCACGCGCTGCACCTCCACGGTGATGTCCACCATTTGCGTGCGCCGGTTGGTTCTTACGCGGATGCTCTGCATTTTCATTCTCCCTGAACGTGAAACTCCACACTAAAACCCTGATCTTGAACAATTCCCCAAAACTGCCATTCCGCCTGCCCTGAGCGAAGTCGAAGGGACCGGAGGGACGGCGCCTTTGGCCGGCCCGGAGCGGAGGTACGGTTTTCCATCGCACGCCCTTTGTGCGATGAATCTGCTTTTCCTTTGCACTTCAATCACCGCCCCAAATTTGTCATTCCGACCGGAGCGGCCCGATTTTCTCTTCGCGCCGCTTTTTGGCGCGTCGGGCCGCGGAGCGGAGGAATCGCTGCTTGACTTCAACTCGCCGGCCAATTATCTGTCCGCGTAGAGCACCAGTTCTGTTTGCCTCTTGTGTAATGGCCCTTACGGAATAGCCACGACGAAATGTCGCCCGGGCTTCTTGGCGCTGGCCAGTTTCTGCAATTCCTTCAAGCCATCGCTGCCCCACCGCGCCAGAAACGGCAGGAAACACAAATCGCGCGATTGCAGCCCCTTCTGCGGATACAGCAAATTCTCAAGGAACTCCTCATGTTGCACGATGATTTTCTCGTGGCGGTCCAGCGAAGCGCCGGTTTTTTCGCGCAAGCGTTCCAACTGGTAGCGTATGCGCTTTTCCACGCGAGTGATCGTTCCCTGCACCGTGGGATCCACCTTGGCGATGGCATGGTGCAGCTTCTTCAGGTTTTTTTCCATCTGCCGCAAATTCGCGTCGAACTCCCGCGCCAATTTCTTCGGCACATTGGCCCCGTACATCTTCTTCCGCAATTCTTGTTTGCCCTTCCACGCATCTTCCACGTCCAGGCCGTACTTCTTCAGCAGCCGGCCGGCCTTCGGATCAACGAGCGTGAAGTCCGCGCGCGGCAAAATCACCGGCATCCGCCCCAGCAGCTTTTCGTACAGCACCTGCGATTGCGCGAAATAAGAAATCTCCGCCGGGCCTCCGAAGTACGCCGCCGTGGGCAGCAGATAATCCTGCACTACCGGCCGGAACAGCGCGTTCGGGCTGAAGTTTTCCGGGCTGGACTCCGCGCAGCGCAACGCTTCTTCCCGCGGACAGCCTTTCCCTCCGCAATTGAAATTCCCATTCGCCACGGTAATCACCCGGCGCTTCCCGTCCTTCAAGGAGAACAGCAGCGTGCTGCGCGACGTCACTTTGACCTGCACGTCATACCCGGCGTTCTCCAGTTTCTTGCCGCGGCGCAGCAGCAACTCATTCAGCGTGTCGCGTTCCGCCAGCGCTTCCCGTAAAATGGGCGCGGCCACGCCGTGCAAGCGGTGATCCAAAGGATCGAGCAGGATGAGCCCATGCTCCCCGAAAAGCCGGGCAAAAAGTTTGCCAAACGCGCTGGTGTAAGTATCCAGGCGCGTGTAACTGCTGTGGAGAATCTCCGCAATCTGCGCGGCGGCTGGTCCGGTCAATTGCGCGATGGCCTGCTCCACCAGCTCGACCACGGCGTCACCCAGCGGAATCGCCCCCACAGGGACGGCATCCTCCGCGGGCTTCGGAAGTTCCAACCGGTGCAACCTGCCGTCGGCAAACCACGTGGTGTGGCGCACTTCGTCCACGTCGTGATCTTCGGTGGCCATCCAGAAAACCGGCACCGCGGGTATGCGCTCGTCGCTCAGGTGGCGCGCCGTTTCGATAACGCTCAACGCTTTGTAAACTGCGTACGCCGGACCGCCGAATAGTCCCACTTGCTGGCCGCTGACCACGGCAACGGCCCCCTCTTCCAGGCGCTTCAGATTCGCTTCTGTTTCCGCGCTGCGGCCATAGCGCAGGTTCTGATCGCGCAGAATACCCGCCACGGTCAGCCGGCGATCCCGCGGAAAATCGAGCGCCTTCGCGCAGGAAGCAACACTCTTCAGGTCCGGTGTGTGCGCAAATAAACCCTGCACGGCGGAAAAGTTTTCATTGAAATCGCGAAATAGCTTCGACGTGTGCGGCAACTGCTGCGGCGGAATGGCGCGGCAATCCATGAACGTTTAGATGATAATCGCAGTTAAAGGTGACAGCAATCCCGCGGGAGGGCACGGCTTTTTATCCAGAGCGCAGCGAAGGGCACAACTTGGGGGAAAAGTCGCTTCTTTAGGAGGCCGGGGCTTCAGCCCCGGCGTAAAGCCTCTATAACCGTCGGGGCTTTAGCCCCTGAAGAAAGTCGTTTCGGTGTTTTCCCGCAGCCTCTTAAGCCGTGCCGAAAAGCCCCTGGAATTAAGGGGTTTTAACCCTTGAGGTAGGCAGCATGGTCGGTCGAAGCATTAATGCGATAGTTCTAGTCGCGCGCGGCGGACGTTTCGTATTGCGCCAAGAGCGCGGCGATCTGCTGCTTCTTCTCTTCCGCCAGGGGCAAAAGCGGCAATCGTGGCACGCCGCCATGGTAGCCGCGCAAGTCCATCGCATATTTCACGCCGGCAATTCCGCATTCGGAGACGATGCGCTTGGAGGTAGTCGCCAAGGCCAACTGTAGCCGCTTGGCCTGCTCGTGCTTCCCCTGCTGCACGAAATCGTATAACTCCACGAATTTTTCCGGTAGCGCCGCCGCCAGCGCCAGGATCGCTCCGCTGGCGCCCACGGCCAGCGCCGGATACACCACCGCCGCGCCGCCCGTGAGCACTTGAAATTCCGCGGGCGCGCCGGAAACAACCTCACCTAATCGTTGCACGTTGCCGGAGCTATCCTTGATCCCGGCGATGTTGGGGTGCTCGGCGAGCTTAAGAATCTCCGGGGACTCCAACGTCACGCCCGTGAACGCCGGGACGGAATAGAGCAGCACGGGAATCGGCGAGGCATCCGCAACGGCGCGGTAATGACGAATGTAGGTTTCCGCGCAATAAACGGGCTTGTAGTAATACGGCGTCTTCACCAGCGCGGCTTGATAGCCGAGGGCCGCCGCGCGCCTGGTGCGCGTGATCGTCTCAGCGGTGGATTCCGCGCCAGTCCCGGCGATCAGCAACTTTTCCGGCGCGGCCACTTCCTTCACCGCCGCGAGCACGGCATCCGCCTCTGCGCGCAGGAGCATCACCGCCTCACCGGTTGAGCCAAGCACCAGGTAGCCCGCCAGGCCGGTCTTGTTATAGCGGCGGATATTTTCCT
>Ga0326728_10002173_pt1 | contig 66483 bp, 65 predicted proteins | sample MB3enrmetagenome_FD_207602 | JGI IMG/M metagenome (GOLD analysis project Ga0326728, IMG submission 207602) | Lab enriched peat soil microbial communities from McLean, Ithaca, NY, United States - MB31MN | ecosystem: Environmental > Terrestrial > Soil > Wetlands > Peat | place: USA: New York...
TAGGTCCGAGTGGACATAAAGCTGCAAGTCTGTAACTCGGCGTCACTGAAACCGTGACGAACATCGAGGGCCACGCGGACCCGCTGTGAGGCGGAATTAGGCTAGAATCCTAGAGAACGCACGCCGGAGTACAGCGAGGAAGGCCCGGGATTTGGTGTCAATTTCTGTCTCTGAACTCAGCAAGCTAACTGCGGGCAAGCGCTTGGCGCGCAACGCCCTTGGCAATCTGCTCGGCGACGGATTCCCTCTCATTGTCGCCGTGATTACTATCCCGAGACTGGTGCATGGGCTCGGCGTTGAGCGTTTTGGCTTGCTGACCCTGGTCTGGATGGTCATTGGATATTTCGGAGTTTTCGATTTCGGACTGGGCCGTGCGGTTACGAACCTGGTCGCACAGCGCCTTGGTCGAGGTGATGAGCGGTCCATCGGACCACTTGTGTGGACGGGCATTATTCTGATGACGGCGCTCGGGTGCGCGGGGGCTATCGTTCTGGCCGGTCTGGCCCACTGGATTGTTTACGCGGTCCTGAAGATCCCTCCCACGTTATGCGCCGAGGCGCTCCGCGCCTTTTATCTGTTCAGCCTCTCCATCCCTGCTGTGATCACCACATCGGCATTCCGGGGTTTTCTCGAAGCCCACCAGCGTTTCGGTCTGGCAATCGCCATCCGGACGCCCATGAGCGTCTACGCCATGGCCGCGCCGCTTGCCGTCTTGCCGTTCTCGCATAGTCTCGTCCCAATTGTAGCGACGCTGGTGGTGGGCAGATTCATCGGGTTGGCGTTCCATGCTGGATTCTGCATCGCACGCTTCCCGATGTTGTGGCCGCCCTTGCAATGGAGTTCGGAAGCGATTCGGCCACTACTGAGCTTCGGCGGCTGGATGACGGTGTCGAACATAGTAAATCCGATCATGTCCGACCTGGATCGGTTTTTGGTGGGGGCCTTGATTTCCATTCAGGCAGTTGCGTTCTATGCCACGCCCTATGACGTCGTTACGAAACTCTTCATTGTCCCAGCCTCTTTTTCCTCGGTATTCTTTCCGGCCTTCTCGACAACCCTCGTTGCCGATCCCCGCCAGACGCGGAGTCTGTATTTGCATGCGATTCGCTCTGTGGCGATGATAATGGCACCGATCACGCTGGCCGTGGTTCTGGGTGCTCACCTGGGCCTCAGAATATGGCTCGGTCCGGAATTCGCAACCAATAGCACAACAGTGGTGCAGGTGCTCGCGGTTGGAACTTTCATTGCTGCGTTGACCTTCGTTCCGTTCACTTTGATCCAGGGGGCCGGGCGGCCGGATTGGATAGCCAAGGTGCAGCTGATCGAATTGCCGATATACCTTTCAATTTTCTGGGTTCTGACCCGACTGTTCAGCATTACCGGCACCGCGATCGCTTTCCTAATTCGATTCACACTCGAGCTAATAGTGTTCTTGATTCTAGGGAACAGGCTCCTGCGTCGCCGCTCCTCACTGGAGGCAGTGGGAAGTACCGAAGGTCCCCTTGTAGTTGGCAAGGAGTGAATTGCCTATTTGGGTTTAACACGAATGACCTCTGTCTTGCTTCACCGCCACGACTCCAGTTGAATCGGTGCGGTTCAACAACAGCTCTCCTCGAAAAAAACTGTCAACAGCTTTCTTGCTCCCCTTCCAATGACCGTAATCATCGATAATTAGCACTCCGCCGGGAACCAGCCGAGGAAAAAGATGCTCAAGCTCGTGCCGCGTAGACTCGTACCAATCAGTGTCGATTCGCATCAGAGCTATTCTTTCAGGGACGTGCTCCGGGATTGTTTTCTCTACCGGACCTTCAATGAACCTCAGCATTTCGCTCGGATACCCGGTCGATTGCATGTTCACTCTCACATCTTCGAGGCTGGCAAAACAGTGAACTGATCCTCGAACGCTCCGGTCTTTTCGAGCGTCCTCCTTCATCCGCGTTAAAGCGCTTTTGCCAGAGGGGTCTATGTCAGCCTCTGTTGGGTTGGTCATTCCTGAAAATGTGTCGTACATCCAGAGATTGCGAGGGTGTTCTATTGATGCGAGAGCCATGGCCATGGTGCTTCCACCCCTCCAAATCCCGCACTCAACTACTGCACCCGGAATGTTCCTTCGTAAAACGTAATCGATCGCACGAATGTTGGCTACGATCCTCTCGAGAGAAAGTAGCGTAAACTCTCGGACTTTGAAATAAATGTCCCATTCCCGTTCAGTGATGTCAGCGTAAGTTTCTTTGAGAGACTGGTGCCAAAATGCCCTAAAAACACTGAGCACAGGCGGGGTAGTCACTGGTCGTAACTCGTAACCGGCAATACGAAACAGAGGCTGAATGAATGCACCTAGCTTTGACATGATTCACACTCTAATACTTGCGGTCGCGTACCATCCAGAAGAATGCGCTAGCGTTCCTTTTGCCGAGTCGCAGACGCGTTGGTGAGGCTTTGGGTTCGGAGGGAGAAATTCGTCTAGGAATTGCTGCCCCAGGCGAGTACGTTGTGGGTAATGCTTTGAGAAAAGGACATGACTGCGGGATGGAGGCGACTAGCGTGACTCCGGGGCAGATCGGCAGGCGATGGCTCATCACCGGGGGATGCGGATTTATTGGTTCCAACCTGATCCGAATGCTTCTCAAAGATGGCCTCGCAAGTAGTATTCGCATCCTTGATGACCTGAGTGTCGGACAACTAGCTACGGTCGAAAACTTCAGTCCGGTGGAACCCTTACGTGTTCCTCGGGAAATGAGTGACCGCGGACTTGTTGAGTTCGTCGAAACCTCTATTACTGGCAACGTCACCAAGTGGGTGAAGGGTGCGGAGATCGTGGTTCACCTCGCCGCCAACACGGGAGTGCAACCATCTGTCAAGGCACCTCGTCTCGATATGGAAAAGAACGTCGTAGGGACCCTGAACATGCTCGAGGCGGCACGTGATACGGGGGTGGCGTGTTTCATCTTTGCTTCTTCGGGTGCGCCTACCGGCAATGTGGAACCGCCAATTCACGAGGAAGTACCTTGCCACCCACTGTCTCCCTATGGTGCAAGCAAACTGGCGGGTGAGGGCTACTGCTCGGCGTATTACTGGAGCTACGGTTTGCGGACCGTGGCGCTACGGTTCTCCAACGTCTATGGTCCCTGGTCCACGCATAAGGGGAGCTTGGTGGCGTTGTTCCTCCGACAAGCTTTCCTCGGACAACCTTGGACGATCAACGGTGATGGTGCCCAAACCCGAGATTTCATCTACGTTGACGATCTTGTACGTGCCATTATCGCCAGCGCCGGTTTTGAAGGAGGCGGGGAGATTTTTCAGATCGCGACTGGACGGGAAACTTCAGTGCGCGACGTCGCGGAGCTCCTAGCTCATAGGCTATGGAAGGACCTTGGGGTCAGAGCACAATATCAGAGTGGACCAGCGCTGAATGGCGACATGAAGCGGAACTATGCATCGATCAGCAAGGCGCGGCGCCTATTGGGCTGGGAACCAAGGGTGGGCCTTGAAGAAGGAATCGCGCAAACCATTCGATGGTACGATCTACACAAGACAGCATTGTCGAAACTATAGTTCACCAATCTGACGAGGAATCATGTTCCCGTGGTTGTTTCCATCGCAGAACACAACCTCACGCCACATCCCCGGCACCGGCTTATTTCGCCGCGACATTTGGACCATAGGGTTAGTCCGTCAACCGTTGGAGGACATCATTCGCAATGGGCTCACCTCGGCCGTTCAGTGGTACTCAGCTAAACCTGGTTCCTTCCTCGCCGACCCCTATGGAGTTGTCTTGCCGGATGGAACACGATTCATTCTGGCGGAGCGTTTCGATTATCGTGGCGCCGGGGACAGAAGGGGCAAAGGGGAGATTGTCGAGGCCTGTCTGGCTCCCGGAATGTCTCTGGATGAAACCAGTTTTCAGCCCGTAACGAATTTTCCTTACCATCTCTCCTACCCCTCCCTCATTTTTGAAGACGGCGACTGGTATTTGTTCGCCGAGAGTATGGAAGCGAACGGTATTGCCTGTTTCACTTCGCCGGACCCCGCTGGAGAATGGCGATTTCACAATCTTTTTCTGACCGGAATTCAAGCGGTGGACCCCACGCTGGTCAAAGTTGAAGGGGGTTGGTATCTTTTCTGCACGCGCCACGACGATCGACCACTGTCGCGCTTGTACCTCTTTTCGGGGAAGACTCCTTTTGGACCGTGGACGCCCCATCCAGACAATCCGGTCAAGGACGATCTGGGGGCGGCGCGGCCTGCCGGACCGCTTTTTCGGGGGCAAGATGGTCGGCTCTATCGGCCAGCACAGGATTGCAGAAGAACTTATGGTGGTGCTGTGATCATCCACCGAGTCGACGAATTAACTCCTCAGTCTTTTCGCGAGACGGCCATTCGATCTTTGAGCCCGCTCCCGGGGCCGTGGTGCAAGGGCCTTCACACAATATGTCCTTTCGGGGAGGACACACTGATTGATAGCAAGGCATGGGAATGGTCACTGAGTGAACCCTTCGCCAGATCAAGACGGAATCGTGAGGCTGCCCGGCGATTTAAGGTTGTTCTATCGGAAGGCTCTGGGATTTGATGGCGGAGAGTATGAAAACGCAAGAATGCACCATGGGTGCCATATACGAAGGAATGGCCGACGAGTATATTAATCGGCAGCACCCGGCAGACAGAGAGTATCTTGACCGTTCCGAACTGGAGGAATTGTTCCGGCTGCCTGTGGATAATGAAACCGTACTCGACGTAGGGTGTGGTGTTGGTCGGGTGGGAATCGCCTTGAAAGATCGCGGGGTTAAATATATTGGTGTTGACCTCTCTGAGGCTATGTTGCAGGCGGGTCGGAAGTTGGCTGGGAATGCCCACTTGTTCATTTGTGCGTCGGCACGCAATCTACCGTTCGCGGCTCGACGGTTTCGGTTCGTTACCTGTATTGGTCTCTACGAATACGTGGAAGACCTTGCCACTTATCTAAACGAGGTGAGGCGCGTAATGCAGGCAGGCGGCGATTTCATTTTCACTGCTCATACCGAACTCGGTGCTCTGAGGTACAACCGGCTTGGAAGCTACCATAGGGCCGGTTGGTCGGAACAAGCGTTGCGAGCCGTACTAGCCGAGTCTTGCTTCTCGGTCCGCACGATTCGACCGGCAATCGGGCCGCTGCGCCGTTGGCGATCCATCATCGGGCGAATCACAGCCGATCCAACGGTCCAGAAGCATGTAGCGAGATTGATCGCTGATGCTGATCTGGCTCTGTGTCGAAGTTTTCCTCCCTGTGCCAACGAATTTGTCGTGGCCTGTCGAGCAACTGGCTGAACGATGACACCGCGAACCCTCTGGATGATTATCCCAGCTTGTCAGCCTCGCACGGCCGGTTCGGCAACCTACGCGAAGATTCTGATTCCCTATTTGCTGAACAGGCCCTCGGTCCGATCGATCCTGATCGTAGCCGCAACCGCAAAAGGCGGAAAGCTCATTGAGAAAGATGGCCGTTGCACGTTTTTTCGCCTCATTCCGGATCCCGACAAATTCCAAAGTTCAGCATCCATCATTCACTGGACATGGCAAAAGTTCAGTATGGGCATGGCCCAATTGATTTTTTCAGTATTTCTGCTTGCTGCGCTGTTTCGGCGAGGTCGAAACGTTGTTTATGTACATGATGCCTATGCCAGGCATCTAGTCCCCACCCTCATCAAGCTGTTCGGTTTGGACGCGATATGCGATGTCCGGGACCCATTTTTCATTCCTAAAGGCGTGATGGTGTTTCCCGCCGTGATCGCGTGTTCTATGAATCTGGCCAGTCGGCTGGCGCGGCATCTCCCGGTGGAAAGAATCTCGCACGTTCCGGTCCCACTCGACTTGGAAGCACTGCGTCGCCTGGCTACAAATCCTCTGCCCCCCTCATTTCCCGTGGCCAAAGACTATATTCTTCATCTGGGCAGAAGCTCCCCAGATAAAGGTGTATACGAGCTAATTGAGGCCTATTCGCAGTTTTGTGCTGCCGTTCCGTCCCCTCCTCCGCTGGTGTTGGTAGGCAGGGTTTTGATTGCAGACGCCCAGGCAATCGCGATGGCGCACCCTGGCATCTTTTTCGTCGGCGAAGTGGCATGGGATGCGGTTCCGGCGATCATCTCCAAAGCGAGGTTAGTGATCCTGCCCTCTCGAACTGAAGGTTTGCCTCGCGCGATTCTAGAGGCTATCGCCCTGGGCATTCCGATTCTGTGTCCGCCGGGTATAGCTGAACTTCAGCGCTACTGTCCTCAGTGCGTTCTTTCGGAGATATCCGCAACGGCCATTTTCGAAGCGCTTATGCGCGCACCGTGCGAGTTTATTGCCCATGAGTATCCAATCTGTGAACATGACGCTCTGAATTGCCTTGCAAGGACTGCAAACATCATGCGTCTTTAATGCAACAATGAAACAGGCTCATGCAATCATGGGAGCGCGTTTGAATGAACAATTCATGGACCGGTAAGAAGGTCGTGGTAACGGGTGCTGGGGGAACCGTCGGGAAGGAAATTGTCAGGCAACTGTTGCCCTATGCCCCGAAGGAAATCATCGGCATTGACAATAACGAAATGGAATTGTTTTTCCTTAATGAACTGTATCGTTCTGGCTCTAACGCGCATTTTTTCTTAGGAGATGTGAGACAGCGAGAATCATTGATTGAGTGTTTTCGTGGCTGTGACGTAGTTCTGCACGCAGCAGCGCTTAAACATGTCGGGTTGTGTGAGGAGTCACCTCGCCAGGCGGTGCAAACCAATATTATGGGCACGCAGAACGTTATTGACGCTGCTATGGAGGTCGGGGTAGCACGGGTGGTGCTGACGTCTTCCGACAAGGCTGTGAACAGTACCAATGTGATGGGGACATCGAAGCTGATGGCGGAGCGCCTGATGACGGCCGCTGACGCTGGCTGGAGAGGCGCTTATCCGGTCTGTGGTTCGGTTCGGTTCGGCAATGTTCTCGGTTCGCGTGGTTCAGTAATCCCCCTCTTTCGCCGCCAGATAGCTGGCGGCGGTCCCGTGACTCTCACGCATCCTGACATGACTCGCTTCATCATGACACTAAGCCAGGCGGCTCAACTGGTTCTTGAAGCTTCCATGCAGTTGCGCGGTGGTGAGGTGTTCGTGACCAAGATGCGAGTGATCCGGTTGGAAGATCTTGCAACAGTGATGATCGAGGAACTCGCCCCAGGCTTCGGTCACCGCCCCTCTGATGTCGCCATCAAGATCATCGGTCCCCGTCCGGGAGAGAAGATGTTTGAGGAACTAATGACCGACGAGGAAGCCACTCACGCGGTGGAAACAGGTCCGTATCTGGTCATCCTGCCTCGGCTGCGTATCCAGGACAAAGATACTTCGAGAGGGGAGGCGCGTAGCGCGCATAGGCCCTACAACTCCGCCGGTGAGCTCGCAATGTCCCGTGATGAACTACGGCAATTTGTTCATGATCACAATCTGCTAACGGAAGGGACCTAGGTGCTATGCGCATTCTTGTTCTTGGCGGCGACGGATATCTAGGATGGCCGACCGCCATGGCCTTCGCGGCCGCCGGCCACCAGGTTACGGCTGTCGATAATTACCTGCGGCGCTCCCTGGCAATGCAAACGAGCTCTCAAGCCCTGATTCCCACGCCAGACCTCCCTGCGCGCGCTGCGCTGTTCGAAGCCTTGACTGGCAAAAGAATCGACGTGGAGATCGCCGATTGCTCCGATTATCGCCTGTTGTCCCGCATCGTGGCTAAGACCGCTCCGGAAACAGTGATCCATTACGCGGAGCAGCCATCGGCACCATACTCGATGCGTGGCTTCGACGAAGCCCGGCTCACACTCAACAATAATCTCGGCACGACCTTTGCGCTGATCTGGGGTCTCATTGAACATGCTCCTGATTGCCATTTGATTAAGCTGGGGACAATGGGAGAGTATGGGACACCAAACATCGACATAGAAGAAGGCTGGCTCGACGTTACCCATAACGGGAGGACCGATCGATTTCTGTTTCCTCGCCAAGCCGGCAGCCTGTACCACACAACAAAGATCTTGGATACAGACCTTTTGTGGTTTTATGTCCGCACCCACCGTCTGCGGGTGACGGACTTGATGCAGGGGCCAGTCTATGGTTTGGCGACGCCGGAAAGCGATCTTGATCCAGGGCTAGTTCCGAATTTTCACTACGATGATATTTTTGGGACTGTCCTTAATAGGTTCCTGGTTCAAGCGGTGATTGGGCTGCCATTGACGGTATACGGAAAGGGAGGACAGACCCGGGGCTATTTGAATTTGCTTGACTCACTACAATGTGTGGCGGTAGCAGCTCGAACACCGGCCAAGGCAGGAGAGTTGCGCGTGTTGAATCAGTTCGTCGAGCTACTCTCGGTCAACGATCTGGCGGCTCGCGTAGCCGCGGCAGGCCGTCAGCTTGGATTAGAGGTCGAAATCCAGCAATTGGACAACCCCCGAAAAGAGGCGGAAAACCACTACTACAACGCAGCCCATAAGGGGCTGTTAGATCTTGGTCTCCAGCCTCATTTGCTCACTGAGGAAGTTTTGGTTGAGATGTTGAAGCGGGTGCGGTCCCACGCTGGACTCATTGACAGAAGCCGGATCCTCCCGAGGGTGCGGTGGCGGCAGACAGAATCTCATTCGATAGCGTCAACGAAGTTCAATATCAGCGGATAGTGCAGATTCGCGTGTGGGGGAAGCATCTCAATTTCGCGCCCAACTCGCAACTCCGGGCCATTGAGCGGATCGAGTCCCAACTCGCCTTCAGAGCCGATCACGCGAAACTGATCGCGCGCCACGCGCGAGTTCCAGCGCACATCGACAACATTGCAAGATGGATGGGCCCCGGTTGCCAGCAGTGAGTTTTTGAGACGGAACCCAGACACGATCGGGTCGTCTCCCGTTGGCGAAATGCTCGATTGTGGTTCCGGCAACTACGTCGGTTTCGGGTTCAGCCGCGAAGATCTTGCCGATTGTCTCCAGCGCTCCGGGAAGAAGGGTGTCGTCACTGCAAATCCAGTTCGGACTTCGCCTTTGGCGCGGGCGAAGCCTTTGTTGATGGCATGCGACTGTCCGCGATCCTTTTCGCTGACCCAACAGGCGAGTTTCTCCTCGTATTTCCGGGTCACTTCGACGCTGTTGTCGGTTGAGCCGCCGTCGATCTTTCGGCACCGGAGAAAACGACCCTTCCGCGCTTCAGAATGTTGGCTTGTTTCGCCATCAGCAACTGATTGGCCGCAACCGCAGCACTGGTTGTCTTTGGGCATCCGAAGTGCGATCCAGCCTGTTCCAAAAGGCCTGGAGAGCCAATTAGCAACGAGCATTGGGAACCAAGAACGGAACCACGCGCCATGCGCCGCTGAATGCCACGGCCCGAAAGGCACTCGAGGAGCTGCTTGAGAATTCAGAGGAGGAACAAAGTCGGGTGTTCATCGGTGAGCGGGGCAAACCGCTGAAGAAACCTCGACACTGGTGGGACAAGGTTCTCAAGGAAGCTGAAATCGAAGACTTCACTGGAATGACTTGCGCCATACTTTTGCCAGCAGGCTGGTGATGGCCGGCGTCGACCTTCGTACGGTGGCCCAGCTGCTGGGGCACAAGACGCTCCAGATGGTGATGCGATATGCGCACCTGTCGCAGTCCACGAGCTAGCGGCTGTGGAGAGATTATGTAAGACTGGCGAAGGAAACGAAAAACGAAGTGCCACCACAGGTGCCACCAGTACAAAAACCGAGCTTGAGAAGGTAGCGTGAGAGTGGACGTAAAATCAACAAGGTACAATGTTTACTGACAACCTGGGCCTGTAGCTCAACGGTTAGAGCAGGGGACTCATAATCCCTTGGTTGGGGGTTCGAATCCCTCCGGGCCCACCAGGATAACTTCATAAAATAAATAAAGTTGTGAGGCGCTGAAGGCTCACTCTGCCCCAGAGTCGCGTGCACGTGGTTTTCCCTGCCGCGTAAACGGAATCGAGTCCTCTCTGAGAAACGATAATTCGCCCTGTCGATGGCCTGCCAGCTGAAGCCATGCCGGCCATCCTGACGGCTTATGCCCTTTCATCTGAATCTGGGCAAGCGTCTCGGGAAATCCCGCAAGGTCAATGTGCGGGACAGCGGTCTGGTGCATGCTCTGTTGGGAATCCGAACATTCAACGAACTCGCCGGGCACCCCGTGACAGGACCGGTGCGGGTCAATCGCGTGCTGCGTCCGATAGTTTTTCTTTGAACTACAATGAGCGGGCGCGGGCCAGTTCCACGATCTTATCGATCATGTCCGTGTATGAGTAGCCGGCCTTCTTGGCTGCCATGGCGAATTCGGCGGCGCTGGCGAGCCATGGGTTTGGGTTCGCTTCGATGACGTACACCTCGCCTTTCTTGTTCAACCGCATATCAACGCGGCCGTAGTCACGCAGCTTGAGGGCGCGATAGGCGGCGAGCGCGGTGTCCTGAAGTCTCTTCGTGGTCTCCTCGTCGAGGTCTTCGACCGGCGCGGATTTTGTCACCTTGTAGGCCTCGGTCTCGTGATCGAACTTCACGTCCTGGCCGGCGATCCTTGGGGTTCCCTTGGGAAGCTTGGAAAGGTCGAGTTCAATAAGCGGAAGCACCTCGGCGTTATCGTTGCCGAGAATGGAGGCGTAGATTTCGCGGCCTTCAATGTACTCCTCAATGAGCGCCGGGCTGTCGAATTCCTCGTGGATGTAGTGGATGCGCTCCATCAGTTCTTTCACGCTATCGACGACGGAGCCGCTGTCGATGCCGACGGATCCGTCTTCGGAGACGGGCTTCACGATCAGTGGAAACTCGATATCGTGCGAGTGATCGGTGCGGCCTTTATAGGAGGTTGCGAAGTCCGGGGTCTTTATCTTGTGAAAGTCGAAGATCTTTTTTGCGAGGGACTTGTCCTGGGCAAGATAGAGAGCCTGCGGGCCACCGCCGGTATACGGAATTTGCAGCAGTTCCAGATAGGCGGCGATATTCTTGTCCATCGTGTCGTGGCCGGCGTAAGACTCTGTGAGGTTGAAGACGAGGTCGGCACCGCACTTTGCGAGCGCAAACAGCGATTGGTTCTTGCCGTCGAGGACGTGATAAGAAGGTTCGTGCCCGAGCTTTGTCAACGCCTCGAAGATCTCTTCGCGGTCGTGCAGCGGATCTTTTTTCTTCTTCCGACGTTTGCCATTCTTGCCGCGCGGTGCCTTGACGGGCTCCGGCTCAGGCTCAGGCGGGCCCTCTTCCCAGACGTCGTGCAAAATCGTTACTTTCAGGTTCGCCATGATGCCTCTGCGCTTTTTCGGTATGACCCGCATCTGCCGCCAATGGCAGATGTGAAGCATCAATCAGGGCAGAATGAACTTACCCCGAGTGATGTAGTTCATCGCCAGCGCGGTTGCGTACACAGTCACTTCGGTTAGATATTCTCTTTCACATTTTATGTCGGCACGCAGGCCGAGGTCGCTGACTTTTGCTTCGATGGTTTCCACTAGCTTTTTAACCAGCGGGCGTTGAACGCCCGTCCAATAATTCACCTTGTCGATGAGGACCTTGCGGTTCTCCCGAAGAAGTTCGACCGCCGGGCGAACATTATTCCTGCGGCGCTTTGATGCGTTGAAGATGTCGCGCAGATCGGTGTCGAGGAGAAGCTCGCCGGCAGTGAGCTGCTGATCGAGCGCGCGCTCATAGAACTCGCCGACAGTCACATCCATTTCGTCGACGGTAATATCGGTATCACCGTGTGCGACCACAGGGTCGGCATCGCCGAGCTTGCGGCCAACCCGATCCATGAAGAGCAGCTTCTTCATCGCGCCCCAGCCTTTGTACCGCTTACGCCAGTTGGAACGAGGTGTCAGCCAGACCGCGAACGTCTCAGCGAAGTCTTCGTCGGGATGCTTTTGCGCGTACCAGCCCTCCATGTGCCGCACGAACTGGCGCGAGAACGGAACCGGTTTGTAGTTGTCCCGGTAAGGCCGCCGGAACGGTCCAAAGAGGTCCCGCCATTCTTCCGTTTTATATAGCGCGTAGGCGTAATTGAAAGCGTGGCCCGCCTCGTGGCGCATGTACATCATGATCTGCCGTGTGTCTTCAATGTCGTTCATCTCCGATTCAAGGCGCTGCAGTTTCGGATCGGCCAGGTAAAACGGGATTCCGATGACGGGCTCCATGTTCGGGCAGCCCCACTCATCGGTGAGGTAGCACTTGGGGCGGAACCTATTGAGCCCCTTGGCGTCCAGCTCTTTGTAGAGTTGCTGGACGAAGCGTTCGAGAGGAGAGCCTTCCAGCTTCAAGCCGAGCTGCTGAATCGGCTTGGAGAGGATCTCCTGGACCTCAACCGGTGCTTTTTCGAAATTGGCCACAGATGGTCGAAGCGTAGCACAGGCAAGGTGGAGTACGACTGAACGCCGGTCACCTGGCAATCTCTTAAGTTTCATTGCTGTGACGCATTTGTGACGTGCAGGTTCGATCGATACAAGTCGCTCTCAACAAATCAAATACCAGGAGATTCAACTTCCGTGCAGGCGGTCGGTCTAAAATGTCAACTTTTTCAGTGAGTTACGTGATCAAAGCGCAAAGAACTAACCGGGAACTCATCATCCCTTGGTTTGGGGTCAGGATCTCGCCTGCGGGCTCGAACGCCCGCATTGCAGCTCAAGTTCAAATCCGGGCCCACCATTGTTAGCGTCCGTTTGCGCGATGATGCGGTCCGGTTTGTCCGGCTGGGGTGCTCATTTCTCGCGTCGTTCTCTGCCCTTATACTCAAGCCAGCGCATGTCGACCCGACTGGACACCATCCTTCAAACAACGCGTGCTTCGGTCGCGAAGGCCAAGGCACGGGTCTCGAAGGCCGACCTCGAACGGCTGGCCGCACAGCACAATCCCCGCGGCTGGGCGGCGGCGCTGCGCCAGAGATCGCTTGTAGAGCCGGCTATCATTGCCGAAATCAAGAAGGCTTCGCCCTCGAAGGGACTGATTCGCGAAGACTTTGACGTGAGCTGGCTGGCGAAGAGATATATGGATGGCGGTGCGGCAGTGCTTTCGATCCTTACCGATGAGCCGTATTTTCAGGGCAGTTTGCGCAATCTTGAAATAGCCTCGGATGCCGTGAATCTGCCCTGTCTTCGCAAGGACTTTACCGTCGACGAGTACCAGATCGTTGAGTCGCGCGCGCACCGTGCCGACGCGATCCTTCTGATTGCGGCGGCGCTGACGGATGCGGAACTCAAGCGGTTCTCCGGAGTCGCGCACGATTATTCACTTGATGTCCTGGTCGAGGTGCACACGCGAAGCGAACTCGAACAGGTGCTTGACGTGATTGGGGAGACGGGCGCGGACGCGATCGGGGTCAACAATCGGGATCTGAAGACGTTCGAAGTGCGGATGGAGACCTCTCTCGAACTTGCGGAGCGCATACCTCATTCCGTGGTGCGGGTTGCGGAGAGCGGAATCGCGACTTCGGAGGATATTGAGCGGTTGCGCAATGCGGGGTTCGATGCGTTTCTCATTGGCGAGAGCCTGATGCGGCAGCCTGATCCGGGCGCGGCACTCGCAGCGCTTCGCGCACCCTCCAGAGTGGGCCGATGAGTCTCTGGATCAAGATCTGCGGCAATACTTCGTTGCAAGATGCCCTGCTGGCTGCGGAGAACGGCGCTGACGCAATCGGTTTCGTCTTCGCGCCAAGTCCTCGGCGGATTTCCGCACGGGAAGCAGAGGCCATCGTGTCGCGCTTGCCGAGTTCGCTCGAAAAGATCGGCGTATTCGTCGATTCGCCTGCGGAGGAAATCGAGTCAACGGTGCGTGCGTGCGGTCTGGATGGCGTTCAGTTGCACTTCAACGCGGGATCCGATGTGACGGCAAGCCTTCGCGATCGGCTCGGACCGGATCTGCGCATTTTGCGTGTGCTGCATTACGCGGCCGGGTTTGCCGAGGAAGCCGCAGTTCTCGCCCAGGACACGAATATCGATGCACTTCTGCTGGACTCCCGTACCGCTGCCGCGGTCGGCGGAACGGGATTCGCATTTGACTGGAAATCCGCTGCTGCGAGTCTCTCCGGCGATTCAGGATCGCGCTGCCGGATTGTCGTCGCGGGCGGGCTTACGCCAGCCAATGTGGGTGACGCCATCGCCAGCCTTCGTCCCTGGGGAGTCGACGTGGTATCAGGCGTCGAGGTTGCGCCGGGTCGCAAAGATCCTGAAAAGGTGCGGGCATTCCTCGTAAATGCTCGTGCAGCAGTTGCGGCTGCGACTGAGCGCTGAAGCCGGGTGAACCCTCCGCATTCGCCTCAATTCCTGCACGCCTAGTAAACTTGAGTTGATCGTTTCAGCAAGCTATGTGCAGGAGGCCGGCATGGCATCAGTAATCGTCCCAGCGAATCCCGCGGAGGCGCGTCCGGGTCGTTTCGGTATCTACGGTGGCCGGTATGTGCCGGAGACGCTGATGGCTGCTCTTCTCGAACTCGAGCGCGAATATGAATTGGCCAAGGCCGATGCCGCGTTTCAGACGGAGCTCGATGGACTGCTCAAGGACTTCGCGGGCCGTCCCACGCCTCTCTACTTTGCGAAGCGGCTGACAGAAGAACTCGGCGGCGCGAGGATCTACCTGAAGCGCGAAGATCTGCTGCACACGGGCGCGCACAAGATCAACAACGCGCTCGGCCAGGGATTGCTGGCGAAGCGCATGGGCAAGAGGCGCATCATCGCCGAGACCGGCGCGGGGCAGCATGGAGTGGCGACCGCAACCGTCTGTGCACTGCTTGGGATGGAGTGCGTGGTCTTTATGGGCGATGTGGACATGGAGCGGCAAGAGCTCAACGTGCTCCGCATGCGTCTGCTCGGCGCGGAGGTGCGCGGCGTCTCGACGGGCTCGAAGACGCTGAAGGACGCCATCAGCGAGGCCATGAGGGACTGGGTTACGAACGTCCGGACAACACATTATTTGCTGGGCAGCGCGCTTGGCGCCCACCCTTATCCGACGATGGTGCGCGATTTTCATCGCTGCATCGGCCGCGAGATGAAAGAGCAGATCCTAGAAAAGGAAGGCCGCCTGCCAACCGCTGTAATCGCGTGCGTCGGCGGCGGGTCCAATGCCATCGGATCGTTCTACGAGTTCATTCCGGATCGTGACGTCCGGCTTATTGGAGTTGAGGCGGGAGGGCGCGGAACCGAACTCGGCGAGCATGCGGCGCGTTTTCGCGGCGGAGTCCCGGGAGTGCTGCAAGGCACCTTCTCGTACGTGTTGCAGGATGAAAACGGCCAGATCGCGCAAACGCATTCGGTTTCGGCGGGCCTCGACTATGCCTCGATCGGGCCGGAGCACGCGGCGCTGCATGATTCCGGCCGCGCTGAGTACGTCTCGCAGGATGATGCGGCCACGCTTGATGCGGTGGTGAAGCTGGCCCGGACGGAAGGGATTCTGCCTGCGCTCGAGAGCGCGCATGCGGTTGCGGAGTGCCTGCGGATCGCGCCCATGTTTACTCCGCGTGACATACTGATAGTGAACCTCTCCGGACGTGGCGATAAGGATATGGGCATCCTGGCACGTGAACTCAAGCTCCAGGGAGCGTAACCGACTCAAATGGCACTGTGTTTCAATCACAAGCCGGGACTGGTTGTTTATCTCACGACCGGCGATCCAAGCGTTGACGCTACGCGCGCGATTGCCATCGCGGCGATCGATGCCGGGGCGGAAGTGATTGAGCTGGGCGTGCCCTTCAGCGATCCCCTGGCTGACGGCCCTGTGATCCAGCGCGCCAGTGAGCGCGCCGTGGCTCGTGGCACGCGCATGGCGGACGTGCTGAAGATTGCCGGCGAGATTCGGGCGGCACGGCCGGGCGCCGGGTTGGTGATTTTCACTTACTTGAATCCCGTACTCCGCTACGGGCTTGCGCGATTTGCGCACGATGCCGCAGCGGCCGGTGCAGACGGTGTTCTGGTCACCGACATGATTGTCGAGGAGGCCAGCGAATATCTTGCCGAGATGGATCGCGCTGGATTGGCCCCGATTTTTCTGGCGGCGCCGACCAGTCCCGACGAAAGGCTTCAGGCGATCGCGTCGCACTCCAAAGGATTTGTCTACGCCATCTCGCGTGTGGGAATCACAGGCAAGCAGCAGAGCATGACCTCCGATGCAGCAGCGTTGGTCGCGCGCATCCGGCGATGGACCGGGCTGCCGATAGCCGTGGGATTCGGCATCTCCAGCGCAGAGCATGTTACGCAGGTGGCGGAGTTTGCGGATGCTGCGGTGATCGGCAGCGCGATCGTGGAGTTGATCGAGCGGTCTACTCCCGAAGCCGGGGTCCCCGCGGACAGGTCTTCGTCCGTGGGGTGGGAGGCAGCACCGGAAGCAGTTGCCCGATTTATCAAGGGTCTGCGCCAGCCCCATGCGGCGCTGACCCGGTAACCCACGCTTCGCGGCGGCCCGCCTTTGCGATAGCCGCCTTCGGTTCAACTCTTGTTCCCATGCACCCGGAGGGGTGCTTCGGAAGAGCCTTTACCCGAGGCGCATAACGAGGATGGAATGACGCTGGAAGAATTGCGCAATCAAATTGATGCTCTCGACCGCCAGCTTGTGGAACTGCTGAGCGAGCGAGCCCGCGCCGCACTGATGATTGGTCACTTGAAGGTGCAGACCTCGCTGCCGGTGTACGAACCGGCACGCGAGAAGATCATCTACGCCAATGTGCGCGCCGCAAATAAAGGGCCGCTGCCCGACATCGAGTTGACGCATATCTACGAGCGCATCATCGACGTGATGCGGGCGCTGCAACGGAACGAGTTGGCTTCAGAGAGGAATGCCCTCAAGGGCCACGACACTGGCGCACCGCTACCCCAGCAACAAGGACCCGCTGCTGGGGACTCCGGGTCAGCGCCCGAGACAGGGAACGAAAAATGATTGTTGCCATGCAGGAGAAGGCCACCGAAGAGCAGATCGATTTCGTGATCGATGCGATGATGGAAACCGGGGTTGAGGTTCATCGCACCACGGGCGCAACACAAACCATACTGGCCGGCGTTGGACCGACCGCTACGATTGACCTTTCCAAGTTTGAGAATCTGCCGGGAGTGCTGCACGTTCACCGGATCAGTTCGCCTTACAAGCTGGCGGGCCGGGGCTTCCGGCCTGAAGGAACCGTCATTGAATTCGCCAACGGCGTTAAGCTGGGCGGCGAACAGGTCATCGTGATGGCGGGGCCGTGCTCGGTTGAAAATGAGGCGCAGATCTTCGAAACCGCGAAGCGAGTGAAGGCGGCGGGCGCCAGCTTTCTGCGGGGCGGAGCCTACAAACCGCGCAGTTCTCCGTACGCCTTTCAGGGGCTCGGAATTCCCGGGCTGAAGCTGATGAACGATGCAGCCCGAGCCAATGGGCTTCTGGTTGTCAGCGAGGTGATGGAGATTGCGCAGATTGAACCGATGCTTCCTTATGTCGATTGCTTCCAGGTGGGCGCGCGCAATATGCAGAACTTCAATCTGCTGCGCGAGCTTGGCACGACGCGGAAGCCGGTGCTGCTGAAGCGCGGCATCGCTGCGACCATCGAAGAGTTGCTGCTTTCAAGCGAATACATAATGTCCGGCGGCAACTACGACGTGGTCCTGTGCGAGCGCGGCATCCGAACCTACGAGACGGCCACGCGCAATACGATGGATATCTCCGCGATTCCTGTGGTGAAGAAGTTTTCACATCTGCCGATTATCGGGGATCCATCGCACGGCACCGGTCATCGCGACATGGTCGCGCCAATGGCGCGTGCCGCGGTGGCCGCGGGAGCAGACGGCATCATCGTCGAAGTGCATCCGAATGCGGACAAAGCGGCCTCGGATGCCGCGCAGACGCTCTATCCTGATCAGTTTGATAAGCTCATGAACGACCTGCGCGTGATTGCCAGGGCTGTTGGCCGCACGATCTGAACCGGGAGGAAGCCGCATGATGGAGCGTCTCGCGATTCTGGGCACAGGCCTGCTGGGAACCTCAGTGGGCCTGGCCCTGCGTGCGGCGGGATTTCAAGGCTCCATCACTGGATGGAACAGAAACCCGACTCATGCAGAGACGGCGCAACGAATGGGCGCAATCGATCAGGTTGCCGCCGATCCGCTGACCGCCGCGCGTGAATCCCAGGCCGTGCTGTTATCGGTTCCGATCTATGCCACGCTCGACCTGATGGAGCAGCTTGCGCTGGTGCTCAGCCCCGACCACCTGGTTACAGACGTCGGAAGCACCAAGGCGCAGATCACCGACGCAGCCGATCGCCTGTACAACACTCCCGATCGCCCGGCGTTTCTCCCCGGGCATCCTATGGCGGGAAAAGAACGCGGTGGCGCGGATCTGGCCGATGCCAACCTCTTCCGCGACGCTGTGTGGCTCTTTACCGATTTTCCGGCCTGGCAGCGATCTCCAGAATCTACGGCGCTGGCAAAGAGCTGGCGCGAATGGGTGGCAGCCATGGGCGCGCGCATCATCGATCTCGATCCCAATCGCCACGACGAGCTGGTCGCGTGGGTCAGCCATCTTCCCCAATTCACGGCAACCGCTCTGAGCGCGCTGCTCGAAGATGAAGTTGGCGAAGCGCCAGAGTTGAAGGACGTGGGCGGGCGAGCGCTGCGCGAGATGACGCGCCTGGGGGCGAGTCCTTTTTCCATGTGGCGCGATATCGCTCACACCAATACCCAAGCTATCGCCGCCGCGCTGCAGGCGCTCGAACAACGCCTGGCGCACATTCGCGAGAATCTGCGCACGCCGGAGCTGCGCGATGAATTCGATCAGGCCAATCGCTTCCGGCGCGAATAGGGCAGATTAGAGCATTTTCGGAATTCGAGACGCTCTTCGGCGTAGATGATGCTGCGCATTCCCTCGAACTGCCGGTGGCAGGATTCCGTTGTACTGGGTGGCAGCTTTGGATTGTATTCCCTGGCAGGACTGGATTGGACTCGCTGGCAGAATTGGGTGTATCCGACAGGGCCTAGGCTGTCTGTTCGACGGCGATCTGGTCTTTTCCCGGATCCAGGGCCTGAAATCCTTCGGCTTTTGCGGCTTCCAGCAATTGCGGTGAAGCGGAGACGAAGATAATCTCGGTGCCGCGAAACATCTCGCGCGCGACGAGTGCGGCTCCGAGCTGGAGCGCATCGGTCCAGCGGAGTCTGGTGCGATCAAGAAGTTGGCGGGCGGCCTCGAGCACCGCCGGGTTGAGCGGCTCCTGCACCATGCGCGCCGCCTCAATGCGCAGGATCTCGATGGCCGCAGCAGCATCCGCGGAGCTGATGTCGCCGGCACGCTCGCGTTTGCGAATGGCGGCGTAAACCTCGAGCGGTGCGCAGGCGGCGATCAGCTTGCGGTTATCTTCCACAGCCTCCATCAGGCGGATCATCGCGTCGGTGCCGGGTTCCTGCACGAACAGCTTCGCGAAGGCGGTGGACTCGAGAAAGTAGCAACTCACAGCTTTCCTCGTTCCTCCTGGATGTCATCGCTGATCGGTTCACCCTGTACGACGACCGGGTGAAAGCGCTGTGCCTCTTCGGGGACACCAGCTTCGGCGCGGTTCAAACGAATGGTCGTGGTCGGATACGCGGGCGTCTTGGGATTCGCGATCTTGCTGGTCAGGACCACGCCGCGCTGAATCGCCTCGGCCAGCACGGCCTGCCGGGATTCGGGATGCTGGTTCCAGCGGAAGGCTTTACGCGGCAGGAAGGAGTCTCGGAACCATTTCAACGCGATAAAGGCGTGACCGCCGCGCTCGGCCTCTGCCAGGGCTGCGCAGAGCTCTTTCACTCGCGCTTCAATGTCGGCAGGGGCGGTGGCGCCGTCATCCGCATCATCGTCAAAGTTCTGTTCTACGGGAGTTCGTGAAGGGCGACTCTGCCGGGCGGGGACGGTGTTGTCGTCAAGGCGTTCGAAGTAGATGCGGACCTCGTCCTCTTCTGGCGACCAGGTTTCAGCCGCGGCATTCCGGCGCTTGCTGCGCCCGTTTTCGCTGCACAGTTCTACGATGGCCTGGTAGCCGTGAGGCGCCAGAAAGCGCAAGGCGCGCGCGAGTCCCGGATCCTGAGAAAATGCCAGTTCACTCAAGGCCTCTTCAATAATTTCTTCCGCTTCAGGAACACTCAGATTGCTTATGTCTACGCTGCTCTGCACAGCCCGATTCGACTTCATTGAGATTCTCCGTATAAAGCTTCTCTAGCCTGTAACTCGCTGCGCTCTGGTGGATTAACCCTCGCAAGGATGCGGCGCTTTTTCGGCGGGTGACAGGTTTCTGTAGCGGCGGTAACGGACCGATCTGTTTTCCGAACGGTTGTAAGGTGATCATGGCGGATTTAATCTTGCCGAAGCAGCGCAATCGCGTTTCTGCTTCTTTTTTTGATACCCCACAGGGTCGAGAAAACTTTAACTTAAAAGCACTTCCAGCCTAACCACGCACCAGTGTAAACGATTGTGCAACCGAACCCCACACGCGTGCAAGGGTCCGGTTCCGTCTAAAAGAGGGTTGGCAACACTAATTTAGATGAAAAGTCTCGGTGTTGAAGAACATATTCTTGAGAGCCGCACCTCCGTACAATAGAAGAATGCGGCGTTGTCTCCTTGTTTTTTTGTTCTTTTTTCTCCCTTGGGGAAGTGCACGTGGGCACGGTCAGGGAGCGCCAGCGTTCGACCTGATCGGGCCAAAAGTTGACGTGCACGTGAAACGCGGAGAGTTGACACTCCCCATCGGGCAGGTGCCAAACCTGCTTCCCGGCGACCGTTTGTGGATTCACCCTGATTTTCCTGAGAGCCAGTCGACCCACTTCGTTCTGATCGTGGCATTCCTTCGGGGGGCTACCAATCCTCCTCCGCCGGAGTGGTTTACGCACGTCGACGCCTGGGAGCGGAAGGCGCGCGAAGAGGGGGTATTCGTCATGGTTCCGGCGGAGGCGCAGCAGGCGATCGTGTTTCTGGCGCCAGCCACAGGCGGCGACTTCAGTACGCTGCGCAACGCGGTAAGGGGACGTCCCGGCGTTTTTGTCCGGGCGACGCAGGACCTGCAGGCAGCAAGCCTGGACAGGATGCGGCTGGATGCCTATCTTTCTGAAGTCAAGGTCACCTCGCAGACCGATCCAAAGTTGTTGAAGGAGCGGGCGCAGAAATCGTCGTCGGTGCTAGGCATCCGGCTCGATCAGCAGTGCTTCGACAAGCCGACCGATCAGCAGGCTCCATGCCTCATACAGCACACCGAGGGCATGGTTCTGGACGACGCCAATGTCTCCACCAGGGTGGCGCAGTTGACAAGTGGGAGCAGCGTGGACCTGATGAACCAGCTGAGCTACTCGCAAGCGGGCGGCGGCGGGGTTTACAGCCCGTACATCGGGGCCATCGTGGACACGGCGAGGATCCTGGGATCGGTGCATACCGCGCATTTTCAATACATTCCCGCGTTGGCGCTGCCGACGGAGGATACGCTCAACCTGCGGTTGAGTGTGCCGCCATCGTTCCGCGATCCGAAGTCGGTGGTAGTGGTAGCGCTTCCGCCGGTTGGGCCGGCGAAGATGCCGCCGCTGCATCCGGTCAATCCTTCTGAGCAGTTCTGTGCGCAAAAGGCCGGGCTGGTGCTTCCGGCCGAGGGTGCGCCGCTGGTGTACGCCACTCCCGAGGCGCATGATTTAAAGCTGCATATCGAGTCGAAATCCGAGCCCATCGATGTGCCTCTGAAGGCGGATGCCGGCGAGGGCGGGCTCGTGCTGGTGAAAGCCATGCGTCAGCTTCCGGGTGGGGATTTGACCGGGGTGGTGAAGGGCAAATGGGGATTCGACGACTGGGAGGGGCCGAGATTCCACCTGGTGAGCGCTGAAGCCGGAAAGTGGACGGTGGCGCCGAGTGATGAGTCGGCCTTGGTTGTCGGACGCGACGACACGCTGCATATCGGAGGAGAGAACACCCTTTGCGTCGAGAAGATCGAGGCAAAGTCGAACGGCGCAAGCAGTGTGGAGCTCGAGTGGAAGTCGCCGAAACCGGACACGCTGGAGATGTCGGTGCCGTTGAAGAGCGCGGCGCCGGGGCCGGTCGCGATCGATATTCATCAGTACGGGTTGAGCCAGCCGGACAAGTTGACACTGATGGCTTACTCCGAGGCGGCTTCACTGGAGAGGCTGAGGCTGAGCACAGGGGATGCGGAGGCGGCTCTGACCGGAAACCGCCTGGACGAGGTGGCCAAGGCTTCTCTGGACGGGATTGTGTGGACTCCGGTGGACCTGAAGCGCGTGCAGGATCAGGATCAGTTGAAGTTGAAGACCGACAGCGATACGAGCGGCCTGGAGCGAGGAAAGCGCTACACCGCCAAGGTTGAATTACGCGATGGCCGGGAGCTCAAGGTTCCTGTCGTTGTTGACGCTCCGCGACCGCAGGTGACGCTGTTGAGCAAGGGCACGCAGGATGAGGCGTCGGCTGATCCTTCGCCCGTGCATCTGGGCAGCCCGAATGATCTTCCGGTGGAACGCAGGCTGGTGTTTTTCCTGAAGTCGAAGACGCCGGCGAACTTTCCGCGCGACGAGAAAGTAGAGGTGGCGGCGGCCGACGACAGCTTCCACACGATCCTCTCGCTGAGCGACGGGTCGCTGATGCTGGAAGACGCCAACACCGCGCTCGGCGTCGTGGAACCCTTGGCGAAGTTTGGTACGTCGGCATTCGGGCCGGTGCAGGCGCGGGTGATTTCCGCGGAAGGAGTTGCCGGCGACTGGCTGTCGCTGGGGACGCTCGTGCGGCTGCCCGGCTTCAAGGAACTCCACTGCCCCCACAGCGTCTCGCGCCCGTGCACGCTGATGGGAACAAACCTGTTTCTGGCCGAGTCGGTGGCGGCGTCACCTGATTTTGATAACGCCGTGGATGTGCCGGCCGACTTTACCGGCACCCAGCTAACTGTTCCGCACCCGGTGAACGGCGTGCTGTACCTGAAATTGCGTGACGATCCATCGACTGGGCAGACGCTGGCGCTCCCGATAATGCCGATGGCGACGATTACGCCGGCGCCGGCGGCGATCAAGCCTGCGGCAGCCGCGCCCGCCACAACACCCGCACCTGCATCAGAGCAGCAAAGCGCGCAGGCGCCGGGGCCGCCGCCCTCGAAGATGTAGCCGCAGCGGACCTGTTTCTGATAACTGCCTGGTTGCGAAGCAGAGTCTACTGGAAGTAGGCGCGGTTCTTCTCGGCGAACTGGGCCTTGTCGGCGGGCAGGTCCGCTTCAGGGTAGATCGCGTTCTGTTCGCAGAGGCTGACGCAACTGCCGCAGTCGATGCATTCGTCGGGGTTTATGTAGACCTGCGAGACGGTTGCGGCGGCGGCGTCAGAGGGTTGCGGCGCAATGGCGGCGGTGGTGCACTCGGCGACGCAGACAAAATCCTTTGTACATGCATCGGTTACAACGTAAGCCATGAAGATGGTGCTCCTTGATAGCGGTGCGCGCCATCATGATAACGACGCGCTGATTCAAGCATACCCAGTGGCGGCGAGTGCGTTCGGTGACTCGAATCACAGAGACGATCAGGACGGAATGCGGCGCTGGTTTGAGTGGGCAGTTTCGGTTTATGTGGGGCTAGGCGCAAAGGCCATTTATGCTGATGGCATGTTGAAGCCCACGCTGCTTCTTTCCCTGATCGCGGGTTTTGCCTTCCTGACAATTGGAGCCGCTGCACAGAATCACGAAGCGAAGTGGAGCTTTGCTGTGTCGGGTGACAGCCGGAACTGCGGCGATTTTGTCATGCCTGCGATTGCCTCGGCTGTGAAGGCCGAGGGTGACGCATTCTACTGGCACCTCGGTGATTTTCGCTGGATGTCGAAGCCGGACCAGGACCTGGTGTCGATGCAGCCCGCGGGCAAGGAGCTGTCGCTCGGGGAATACCACAGGATTGCGTGGGATGATTTTCTGACGCATCAGATGGCGGCCTTCGGGAGTTTCCCGGTGTTCCTGGGGCGCGGCAATCATGAGAACGTGCCGCCGATGACGCGAGACGGCTACATCATGAAGTTTGCCGCGTACCTGAATCGGCAGGAGATTGCCGCGCAGCGCGAGGCAGACGGAGCCAGTGCGGGGCCGATCGGGCCCTGGTACCACTGGACGCACGAGGGTGTGGACTTTATCACGCTGGACAATGCGACCCGCGAGGAGTTTTCGGATGCGCAGTTGAAGTGGCTGCGGGGAATTCTCGATCACGACCTGGCGCTGGATTCGGGGATTCGCACGATCGTTGCCGGGATGCACGAGGCGCTGCCGCACTCCACGGGCGCCGAACATGCGATGGACGACTGGGAACTTGGCGAGCGGACAGGCGACAAGGTGTACGAGTGGCTTTATGGCGCGCAGGCTGCAGGAAAGCATGTGTACCTGATCGCGAGCCACTCGCACTACTACTCTCCGGACATTTTCAACACACCTTATTGGAGGCAATTCTCGAACCACGTTGTGCCGGGGCTGATCATCGGGACGGCGGGGGCGCATCGCTACGCGCTGCCGAAGACTGCGGAGAAGGGCGCGCGCACGCATATCTACGGCTATGTGGAGGGAGTGGTGCACGCAGACGGACAGATCGACTTCAAACTGAGGGAGCTCTCAGAGGAAGACCTGAAGCAGAGCCGCTGGCCCAACGCGCCGCTGGATGCGATTCATGAGTGCTATGTGAACAACGCGGATACGGCGGCAGGAGCTGAGAAGTGAACGGCTGGGAGAGAATTTCGAACCGATGTTGTCCAAAAATACTGGCGCTGTGATCTGCGGATTCTACAAGGGTCAGTCGCCTCAGCTTGTGTTCTCAGCGGTTTAGATGGCGCACTGCGTGGCCGGGGATTGATACAGCTCGACTCAGGGCACGGCTGGTAAAGGCAGGGTTAGCTGAAGCTTGGGGATTTTTCGCTTTTAGCGGCCGGAGCGGCGAAAAAGCGGGAGACCGTCTCCAGCAGCTTGGCGGGTTCGCCCTTGCGGACGAAGCCGGAGACGAACGGGGCGATGTCGGCAGGCAGGGCCCATAGGTCGGAAAGGACGATGATGGGAACGGAGGGGTAGAGCGAGCGGATTTCCTGCGCGTACTGGGGAGCGGTTTTGACGGAGTTGAGCCGGAAATCGAGGAGCACGAGGCCAATGTATTCATTCTTCGGGATTTCGGCGCCGCTGAATTTCGCCAGCGTCAGGAGGGCTTCGTAACCGGCCTGCTTCATCAGGAGGCCGTAGATTTCCAGGTGCACCGGATCATCATCGACAATAAGCACTTTGGGATGATGAGGCTGCATTTTCGCCTCCGGTGGGTAGCCGTGAGCGTACATGATAACCAGACTGCGATTCAAGGTCAAAGGGAATTGATTCCCTGATTCAGCCCGACGAAGGAGCCCGGTTCGGTTGCCGAAGGGCGGCGCGAGTTGTACCGGAGTTTTGACGCCGGGAATCCTGGGGCAGGTATCCTCAATCGGCAAATCCAGTTTCGCTATCATGGAATTGAAATGGCATTTCCGATTAAAACGTGTGTTGTTTGCGGTGAAGAGTTCGAGCTGAGGCCCGGCAAGCCGGGGTTTGCGAATCGCTGCCCGTCGTGCAGCGTGGCGGAGGAAGAGGAAGCGGAAGTCAGGCGACCCATGAGTGTCGAGGAGCGCAAGGCGGAGAGTGAAGCGAATGCGGAGCGACGTAACGCGATTCGCGATCTGCTCTATCGCAATGACAGGTGACGGTACCCGGCAGGTGGGCTGCCGGGTATTTTGTTGGTCCGCCCAAGTGAGTAACTCATCGAACCGCCGTATGCTGGCCCGCTTGTACGGTGTTGCGGGAGGGGAGGAGAGGTGACTCTCCCTCTCATCCCGATTTGTGACGCGAGCAAGTTGGGAATGCGGATCAGCGGGGAGCCCCCATGAGGTGGTCCATGCCGACCTGGTACCCGCGACGGAAGCCTTCGCGATAGGCCTCGCGCTGCTCAGGCGGGAGGTGGGGATGGCGGTATTCGTCGCGATTGTTTACGTCGGGCCGACGATGGTTGTCGAAGTCCTTGCGGGCTCCTTCAATGCCGTCCTGGAATCCCTGGCGGCGAAGCGCGTCGAACTCATCCGGGGGTGCGTCCCACGGGCGCTCGGGAGCGCGCATGCGCCAATCCTGTGTTCCCATCAGATGCGACATGGCGACGTCGTAACCGCGACGGAAGCCCTCGCGATAGGCGCCCCACATGGGTTCAGGGACGTCGGGACGGCGATACTCATCGCGATTGTCGACGTCGGGCCGGCGATGATTGCCGAAATCCTTGCGTGCGCCTTCGACGCCGTCGTGGAAGCCTCGGCGCTGAATGTCGTTCCACGCATCGGGTGGGCGATTCCAGTCTTCACGATCCTGTGCGAATCCTGAGGGCTGAGGGCCCGCAATTGCCGCGTTTATGCGCGGCGTCAAGGCGAGCAAGAATGCCGCACATCCGGTGAGTGCTGCGATACGACTCCATTTGAGATTCATCTTGCAAATTCTCCCTTCATGATGGGTAACCCCGCCCCCGAGACTTCAGGACGCAATCGTAATGCCGGAGACCTCTCTCTGCCAATAAAACCTGGAGGAATTCACGATCACTTGTTCCTGACGGTCTTTACAATGCGGGCTCAGGCGGAGACCGCTGCACGCTGACGGGATCGGCGATCGAATAGGATTGCGGTATGACCCGGCTTCTCGACCTACGCGATTTGCACATCTGGTTTGGCGCAACCGAGGCCGTGCGCGGCATAGATTTCGAACTGGAAGACGGCGAAGTGCTGGGACTGGTGGGTGAGTCGGGCTCCGGCAAGAGCGCGACGGCGCTGGCGCTGATGGGGTTGCTGGAGACGGCGGCGCGGGTTACGGGGAGCATCAAGTGGCGCCGAGACGATGGCTCGATGATGGAGTTGCGCGAGCAGCCGGCTAGTGCGATGCAGGCGCTTCGTGGGCGGGAGATTGCGATGATCTTCCAGGAGCCGATGACGGCGCTGAACCCGGTGATGACGATCGGGCGGCAGGTAGCAGAGTGCGTGCAGGCACATGCGCCGTCATGCTCGCGGAGTGAGGCGAAGAAGCGCGCAATCGGGGCGCTCGAGGAGGTTGCGATTCCTGATGCGGCGGCGCGGTTCGGCGATTATCCGCACCAGTTTTCGGGCGGTCAGCGGCAACGGATCCTGATTGCGATGGCGCTGGTCAACCGGCCGCGGCTGCTGATCGCGGACGAGCCGACGACGGCGCTGGACGTAACGGTGCAGGCGCAGATCCTGGCGCTGCTGGGCGATCTGCAACGGCAGCATGGCTTGGCCATGCTGTTCATCTCGCACGATCTTGCCGTGGTGGGGCAGGTGGCGGGGCGGGTTGCTGTGATGCGCGCGGGGCAAGTAGTGGAGACGGGGTCGAGCGCGAAGTTGCTGACGGCGCCGAAGCATGAATACACGCAGAGCCTGCTGAGGGCGGTGCCGACGTTGCGGACGAATCGCGAGGAGCCGCTGGCTATGGTGGACGGCAGGGGCTGATTCCGCGCGAGATAACGAAGGTCAGGTTACGGGTTAGAGTCGAGGGGAACGGGGATGGGATCGAATGGGGCGGGTTGTGGCCTATGATGGGCGGGAAGCCTCATGATCAGGGTCGGGAGAAGGGTTGGTTTGTCGCTCGCGTCAGCCGTATGCGCCGTCGTGCTGGCGACCGCTGCGCCTGCGTGCATTGCGCAGAGCACGGCGCAAAAAAAGAAAGCTGCGCCCAAGCCGGAGCTGACTTCGGCCGAGCTCTTCGCTTACATTCGCGGGTGGCTGATCGAGTACAGTCCGGACGATCGCGTCAATGACAATCTCGAGGTTTCGATCGACCCGACGGCCACGGTGCTCACGGTCAAACAGCCCGATGGACACTGCGACATCTTCCTGAGCGCGCTGGATGCCAACACAATCACGTGGGACGTTTACGACGCGAGCGACTCGATGCAGACGCGGGCGCCGCTGGCGCGCATGACTGTGGTTTCAGTTGCAGGGAAAAAAGCGCGCACCTGTTACGACGTGGACAACAATATAGATCCGTCGACTCCGGTGACCCGGGCGAGACTGTTGTTTTCCTGGGACAAGATCCCTGAGGGATCGGGATTTCAGTCGAAGATGACCAAGGCCTTCAAGAAGCTGATTGCGATAAGCGGAGGAAGGACGGAGAAGGATATATTCAAGAGCCAGTAGACCATCGCTCTGTGACGGCCGGGGAGTTGAGCGGATACACGACCGCCTCCCTTCGGAAGCGGGAGGCGGTTCGGTCAGCCAGTTAATCAGTCGGCGACGACGTTAGTCGGCAACTGCGGGAGCGGCGACGGCTTCAGGTGCTTCCTGGGCTGCATCGGCGACGACTTGCACGCGAAGGTGAGCGGCGACCTCGCGGTGCAGCTTGACGGAGATGGTGAAGTCGCCGAGGCTCTTGATGGGCTCATTGAGCTGAATCTTGCGGCGGTCAATGTCGAAGCCCTTGGCGGCGAGTTCGCCGGCAACGTCGGCGGAGGTGACGGAGCCGAAGAGCTGGCCGTTCTCGCCGGATTTGCGGGCGAAGCTGAGGGTGAGCGGCTCGAGTTTGGCCACCAGTTCCTGCGCCTGGATCTTTTCCGTGGCGGAACGGCGAGCGGCAGCGGCTTTCATCTGTTCAATGACAGCCTTGTTGGCCAGAGTTGCCTGCAGGGCCAGCTTGCGGGGGAGCAGGAAATTGCGGCCGTAGCCGTCGGCCACTTTCACGACATCGCCGCGGTGGCCGAGGTTGGCTACGTCTTCTTTCAGAATTACTTCCATGTGAAACTCTCCAGATTTACGGACAGCCAAACGAGGTGCCGTCCGTCCGTTTTGTTAGACACAGGCGGCTGACTTTCAGTTGCGCCGCGCCAGATTCTATCGCGACTCTTGCGCGGGCGTCGCCTGCGAAATTGTTACTCCGCTACAGCCAAGGCACCGCTGGTAACCTGGGCTCTCAAAGCCCTGCGGGTTAGTGCCTAGCTGCAAAGGGAAGCAGGGCGATGTTGCGTGCCTGCTTGATGGCCCGCGTCAGGCGTCTCTGGTGCGTGGTGCAGACGCCGGTAAGGCGACGGGGCACAATCTTTCCGCGCTCGGCTACAAACCCTTGCAGCAGACGGACATCCCGATAAGGGATGGCGTCGATCTTCTCGGTGCAGAACTTGCATACCTTCTTGCGGCGAAAGAACTTGCCGCGGCCGCCGGGGCCACCGGGTCCGCCGGGACGTCCTCCGGGGCGACCGCCGGGACCGCCACCGGGACCACCTGGTGCAGGGCCACTCTGGGCTGCAGGTGCGGGTACCTCGGGCGCTTTTACTTGATTCTCATCTGACATTTTGTTTCCTCTTTACTCTTTTGGCTTTCCGGACCCGATCACAGGCGCAGAAAGGCATTATCGGATCGTCGCGACGGTAAAAGCGCGACGAAAATCCCGGTGAACCTAGGCGCTGGCCGAAACAGGCTCAGCAGGCTCGGCGGCCGGTGCATGCGGAGCAGCAGCGGGCGCTTCCGTGCTGACCTTGCGGCGGACACCGCGGAGAGCCTTCACCTTTGCCAGGCGCTTCTCTTCCTCGTCCATGCGCACGGTGATGAACTTAATCACCGGCTCGGTGACGCGGAGACGGCGCTCCAGTTCCTGCACCACCGCGCCACCGGCTTCGATGGTCAGCAGAATGTAGTTGCCGTCGTTGAACTTGCGGACCAGGTAGGCGAGCTTGCGCCGGCCCATCTTCTCGACATTCCTGACCACGCCGCCACCATTGGTGACGTTGGTGGAGAAGCCCGCGATCAGCTTGTCGACGTCTTCATCGACCACATCGGGGCGAACAATGAACATAACCTCATACAAACGAGACATCCGTCTTCCTTTTCCGCCGGAGCCCGTTGGCTCCAGCCATTCCGATTTCAGGGGGCAGTGGACAGTCGAAAGTGAACAGTGGTCAGTTGTATCCGCCGAATCGCCTCTGGTCACTTACTCCCAACTCCCTGCTTCCTTTTCCTCCGCCGGGTTGTTTTACTCGCGGCGGTTAAACTCGTTCATTGCGGGGCCCGGTCCGTCCTGGATGATGCGCCTTGTGGCTGTGGCCACCTTGTCGAGCACCTCGTCCAGCTTGCCCAGATCCGCTTTGCGCATCGGCGAGAGCAGGAAATCCCTGCCCGGCCGTCGCCATCCGGGCGCCTCTTTGGCTTCCGGCGGCAGATCGGGGCCAACTCCGATCCGCAAGCGCAGCCACTCCTGGCTGCCCAGGGCGTTGGTTACGCTGCGGGCTCCGTTGTGTCCCGCGGGCGAACCGCGCTCCCTGATCTTGAATGTCCCCAGCACCAGGTCCAGCTCGTCGTAGATCACGAGCAGGTCTCGTGCCGGGTCCACCTCGAACTCCCGAATGAGAGCGGCGACTGCAAGGCCGCTCACATTCATGAATGTCTCCGGCTTGGCCAGGATCGTTTCGCGTCCTGCCAACCGGCAGGTTGCGGTAACGGCCCGGCAGCGCCGGTTTTGCACCACAACGCCCTCTTGCTCGGCGATGCGGTCGATTGCCATGAATCCCGCGTTATGCGGCGTCCATAAATAATCGAGTCCGGGATTGCCGAGCCCCACCACAAGGAAGGGCCCGCGGGAAATCCCGGATTCGCTTGCCTCGGCCAAGGCTTACTTCTTCGCTCCGGCAGCGGCTTCGGCAGCCGGTTCGGCCTTGCCCTTCTTGGCCACTTCGGGTTCGGCAGGTGCGGCGGCGCCTTCGGCGGTTGCCACTGCTGCTTCGCCCTCGGCAGGAGCTGCGACCACTTCTTCACGGATGGATACAACGTGCGCGACGGTCGCGTCCTCACCGGTCAGGTACTTGATCTTGTCGGAGTGGGGCAGATCGCTGACACGGAGAACGCCGTGCATGGCGAGCCCGGTCACATCGACATCGACGTGGTTCGGGATGTCGGCCGGCAGGCACTCGATTTCAACTTCGCGCAGCACCTGGTCGAGGATGCCGCCTTCTGTTTTCACGCCCACTGGAATGCCGAGCAGCTTGACGCGAACGCTGACGCGCAGGCGCTTGTCGAGCGCGATGCGCTTCATGTCGATGTGGATCAGGTTGTCCTTGATGGGCTCGCGCTGCCAGTCGACGATCATGGCCTTGGCCGACGGAACGCCGTCAACCTCGACGTCGAAGATGGTGTTGTGGCCAGTCTCGGAGTAGAGGATCCGCGTGATCTGCTTGGGATCCACTTCAACGGCGATGGCATCGTGACCCGCACCATAAAGGACGGCAGGAATCTTGCCCGCGACACGAACGCGGCGCGCGGCATTCTTGTTGAATTTGCCCGCTCGGGGCTTTGCTACGACGACTTCAGGCATTCGAATCTCTCGTTTCTCGAATCGGGCACGGGCGGTTTGGGCTCGCTCCCTTTGTGAGTGCCAGTGGTCAGTGAACAGTGGTCAGTCGTCAGTTAAAACTCGACTACGACAACTGGCAGCCTACTAGCTGGTTGATGTTTCGATCACTGATCACTGATCACTGATCACTTAAGAGAAAAGCGTACTGACGCTGGTCTCCATGTGGATGCTCTCGATGGCAGCGCCTAACAGGCCGGCAATGGAGAGCACCTTTATCTTGGGCAACTTCTGTGCGGCTTCGCGCAGCGGAACGGTGTTGGTGACGACCACCTGTTCGAGGCGGGAAGCGGCAATGCGTTCAATGGCCGGACCGGAGAAGATGGCGTGGCTGGCGCAGGCGTGCACGGTGGCTGCGCCATTCGCGTAGAGGGCATCCACGGTCTTTACCAGCGTTCCGGCGGTGTCGATGATGTCGTCGATGATGAGGCAGCTTTGACCTTCTACGTCGCCGACCACATGCATGACCTCGGCGACGTTGATGTCGGTGCGGCGCTTATCGACGATGGCGAGCGGTGCTCCCATCTTCTGCGCGAAGTGACGTGCGCGCTCCACGCCGCCGGCATCGGGCGAAACAACAGTCAAATTCGGAAGATTGAGCTCGCGGAAGTAGCTGACCAGCACCGGGCTGGCAAAGAGATGGTCGACGGGGATGTTGAAGAATCCCTGGATCTGCGCCGCGTGCAGATCGACGAAGAGCGCGCGGTGGGCGCCGGCGGTGGTGAGCAGGTCGGCGATGAGTTTGGCGCTGATGGCGACGCGCGGACGATCCTTGCGGTCCTGGCGGGCGTAGCCGTAGTACGGAACAACAACAGTGATGCGGGCGGCGGAGGCGCGCTTGAGCGCGTCGATCATGATGAACAGCTCGATCAGGTTCTGATCGACCGGATAGCAGGTGGGCTGGACGACAAAGGCATCGACGCCGCGGACGTTTTCAAGCAATTGGAAGTAGACTTCGCCGTCAGCGAAGCGCTGCAGTTTGGCCTCGCCTACCTGAACGCCGATGTGGCGGGCAACTTCTTCAGCGAGCGGACGGTTTGCCGTGCCGCTGAAGAGCTTGAAGCGACGGTCTTCACTGAGATTGCGCGAGCGCTTACGCTCGCCGGCCGGCTTGGCGTCCTTCGCCCTCGCGTCCGGGTTCTGGCCCTGACTTGGCTGCCTGGGTGCGCCGTCCTTGTTGGCGTCGCCGGAGCCGGGCCGCTGTTTCTCTTCCAACGTTGCTGTCGTCGTTCCCACTTCCATCTCCAATACCTCCAAGCTGGTTGGCTTTGGCTGCATTTCCGTACTGCCTCGGGGAGAAGTTTTGGCTGGGCGACTAGGATTCGAACCTAGACAAATGCCTCCAAAGGGCATTGTCCTACCATTAGACGATCGCCCAACTTCACCCTTGATTTGACAGCCGATGGCGAGTCTCTCTCCCGCCGAGGCGGACTGTCAACCTGTTGCACAAGCAACTACTCCACAAGCATCTTGGCCCAGTATTCCGAGCGCGGCAGGGTGCGTGTGATCTGGCCCGGAACACCTGCCGCAGTCAGCCGATCGAGGGCTGCCTGTGCATCTCTCTGGGTCAGGTACAACCCGAAGAGTGCCGAACCGGACCCGGACAGAGAGGCCACCAAGGACGAAGCATGACAGGCTGCCTCCGGTGTGGTGCCGGCGGCCGCAAGGAGGCGCTTGATATCTGCAAGGGAGGGATGCTGGGGAAAGACGACACGTTCAAAGTCGTTCTGGATCCAGCTCGTGATCCCGGTGCGGACAAGCGCGGACTCTGCGGGTCCGGCCAGGTCCCTGCCTAAAGAAGGGACACCGGAGGAGCCTGATCCATGCTTTGCCTCTGGGATTGCTCCCGCGAAGGCGCTGGCATAGGCGCGGCTCAACTCATTTAGTTTATCGGTACTTGCCCTGGGGGTCAAACCTTCGGCAGCGCAGAGGGCGTCCCAGTCGCGGAAGGCCTGGGGGGTGGAGACGCCGATCGCGGGGGTGGCGATGACGCACCATACGGGGTCGATGTCGGGGAGGGGGTAGACGTCCTGTCCGCGATCAAGGCCGAGGATGGTTCCACCTATCAGAAACAAAGGGACATCGGAGCCAACCCGGGCGGAGAGGGAGAGGCGAAGAGAGGGCCAGGTGGGGAGATCCCAGATGTTGGAGTTCGCGCTTTCGCATCCTTCGTACAAAGAACGTCCGAAGGATAGGACACCCATTTTCAATGGTTGTTGAAGCTCATTCTCCAGTCCGATCAGGGCGGCGATGGCATTGCCGGATCCGGCGCCGAGGCCGCCCTGGATGGGGAGGCGCTTCTCTATTTGGATGGCGACTTCGGCTTGGATGCCGAGGGCATCAAGCGCCAGGGTGACCATCTTCCAGGCGGTGTTGCGGTTGTCGGTGGGGACGCGCCGGTCGTTGGAGGTGAGACGAATGCGGGTGGAGGGGGCCGGTTGTGCGGAGACGGTGACTAGGTCGTGGAGTTCGAGGGTCTGGTAGACGGTGACCAGGGAGTGGAAGCCGTCGTCGCGGGGCGCGCCGATGCCGAGGCCGAGGTTGATCTTGGCGTGCGAGCGGACGGTTGTCGGCATACCGGTCCATTGTAGAGCCGGACCGTCGCGTCGCAGTTTGCGAGCTGAGACGCGGGAGCGGTGGAACAACCGACGCCGCAGAAGCGTAGGGGATGAATGCGGGGTAGACTGTTTCCGCAGACAAGGCCGTGCCTGAGTGTACGGGAAAGGTGGAGCGACGCAGACATGAAGAATCTTATCCGCGGCATAGTGGTGGTTGCAGCGATGGCGGGCGCGGTTTCAATGAGCGCGCAGACGGCCGATAAGGGGCAAACAACGGCCGATAAAGCGCAGACGGCCGATAAGGCGCCGACGGCCGATGAAATCGTCGGCAAGCATGTGGCGGCTGTTGGAGGCAAGGACGCGATCAGCAAAGTGAAATCGATGTACATGGAGACCTCGGTCCAGGTGATGGGGAACGAGAGTCCAAGTACAACGACGCTGGTTGACGGTGTGGGCTACAAGACGGAGACCGAGGTAAACGGCTCCAAGATCGTGCAGTGCTATACCGACAAGGGCGGCTGGTCGATGAATCCGATGGCAGGCCAGACTGATCCGACGCCCATGCCGGATGACGTCTATAACGCGGGAAAGAGCCAGATCAACGTGGGCGGCGCGCTCTATGACTATGCGGCCAAGGGCAGCAAGATCGAGTTCTTCGGGAAGGATGGCAACGCCTACAAGATCAAATTGACAACCAAGGAAAATGTCGAGGCGGTTTACGAGATCGATTCGACTTCGTTTCTGGTCACGTCTGTCCAAACGAAGGGCAAGATGCAGGATCAGGATGTGGATGTCACCACGAAGTTGTCTGATTACCGGAAGACGGACCTGGGCTACATGATTCCTTATGGCATCGACGTGGATTTTGGCGGGCAGTTCGCGTTGAGCATCGCGGTGAAGAAGGTGGAGCTGAACAAGACGATCGATCCCGCCGTATTTGCGATGCCGAAATAGAGGGGAATAATTGGTTGCGCTGGAGCGCTGCGGCTCGCATCTTCAGGCTGCGGCTGTGGCGCTCGCCACCATTTCTCTGGCTGCGCGCAGGGCGGCAACCGGGTTGCCGGTGGGTCGGAACTCCATGGCTACGACGTGCCGGTATTTGAGCTCGGCGAGCTTGCGATAGATGTTGGGGTAGTTGATTTCGCCGGTGCCGGGTTGGTGGCGGCCGGGAACGTCGGCTACGTGGATGAGGCCGATGACGTCGATGTGCTTCTCCAATTTCTCAATCAAATTGCCTTCGGCGATCTGCTCGTGGAAGAGGTCGTAGAGGAATTGCACCTGCGGGTGGTTGACGGCGCGGACGATGTCGATGGCTTCTGTTGCCGACTGCAGGAAGTAGCGGGGATTCTCTTCGGGGTCAATGCACTCGAGGAGCAGGCGCACGGGCTGGCCGTCGATCTGGCGGCCTTCGATGAAAGATGCGGCGCGCTTGAGACCTTCGATACAGCTTGCATGCTGGGCTTCGCGCGAGAGGCCGGGAACGACGTTGCCGGAGAGGACGATCATGGCAGGGCAGTCGAGCCGCTGCATCGGAGAAAGAGCTGCTTTGAACTCTGCGAGGAAGGCATCGCGGGCGGCGGGATCGCCGATTCCGTCATGCAACCCGGCGGTTGCATCAAAGCGGATGCCTGGCCGTCTACGGGCTGCGTTGGCGCGGTCGAATTCGGCATCGGTCCATTTTGCGTACTCACCAACGAGCTCGACGCTGGTGTAGCCGGCCTCGGCAACATTGGCGAGGCGCTGCTCAAAGGGCAGGTCGGTCCATACGGTCCACAGCATGACGGAGAGCGGGAAGGGCGCTGTTCCCGGTGCGGGATCGCTGAGGGGCGTGGCGCGGAGGGCGGTGGTGGCGAGCGCGACTGATGCGATGGTTTGGGCGAATTGGCGGCGATTGACGTTGGTCATTGGCGCATCCTCATGGCCAGGCTGTGTCTGACGTATGGAAAACATGAAGAACAGCAAATAAAAAGCAATCCTTCCGGGGCGAAGGCCCGCGCGCTTTCCGTTGCTTCAATCAGCGGCCTTGAAGGCCCCTGCTCCCTCCCAATCGCGTTCACCTTTTTTCGACTTTGGTAGAGCGGCGGAGGGATTGCCAGTCTTTTTCGGTCTGGTCGGCGTAGAGCGAGCCGAATTTGGCCAGGGCTTGGGCGAAGGTCTCGCCGGATCCAAGGTAGCCGGCGATGACGAGCGGATCGCCGGAGCGGGCGTGGCCGCGCGCCAGGAGTTCGCCGCAGACTTCTCCGAACGCCACAAGTCCGCTTCCGGCGAGATCGGTGAGATCGATGGAGCCCTTGTGGTCATTGAGCTGGCGGACGAGGAAGTGGCGCGTCCCGATGTGCGTCCAGCCAAGGAACGGGTCGGACTGTACCTGCATCGCGCGTTGGCCGGTGACCACGCGCTGGCCGTTATGCGGGCATGGATGGGCGTTGGGCAGATAGGGCGCGTAGGCGGAGGGCGCCTCTTCCTTGATTTGCAGGAAGAGCGGATCGCCTGGGCCGTTGCCTTCAAAGTAAATGCAGTAGTCGCGCAGGCCGACGGAGCCGGTGCCGACCACCTTGAAGGCCACGTCGACGGGACGGTAGAACGAGAGCAGGTGCCGGCGCTGCGGTTCCAGCATCTCGCGATAGGGGCCGAGCGCGCCGAGGACTTTTTCAGCCTGCGAGCCGGTGATGCGCCAGAGGTTGGGCTTGATCTCCTTGAAGCGGCGCGAGCCCGTCGGATTGCCGGGAGCCGGTTTGGTGAGTTGTTCGAGGCTGTGGAGCGGCGTGGCGCGCTCGGCTTTCACCAGGGCCTCGTGCACGGGCTGAACGTCTCCGAGGCGATGGACCTGGAAGCGGCCGACCTCGATAAGGGGCATCCTGGCGAAGTCACGCATCTGTTCGCAGTAGCGCATAATGCAATGCTCGACCGCGTCGCGCGCGGAGGGTTCCTTGTGATGAGCTTCGCGGCCGGCGAGCACGAGCGATGCCGCCATGCGCTTCAGGTCCCACTCGAAGGGGCCGTGGATGCTTTCATCGAAGTCGTTGATGTCGAAGACGAGACGGCCGTCGGGGGCGGCGAATGCTCCCAGGTTGCGCACGTGCGCATCGCCGCAGATCTGCGCCTCGATGCCGGTGTTGGGCAGGACTGCCAAGTCGGCGGCCATGACGGGTGCGGCGCCGCGAAAGTAGCCGAACGGCGATTGCGCCATCAACTGGTGCTTCAGCTTGAGGAGTGCGGGAACCCGGCCGCGCTCGGCACGTTCCAGCAGGGACATCGGCGGTGCCGATCTCGCCCTGGTATTGAGTTGATCGTTTTGCTGGCGGTGCAACTGCTTGCGCCGCGCCTGGCCGATTTTCCGTCGCTCTTCCGGGGTTGCCGAGGACATGAATGCGGGACTCCGTTTGCCTTATGGAAGGATAGTCGCTGAAGCTGCGATTGCAAGTGCCGGGTGTCCAGACGCAACGGGCAAATCCGTTGCGCAAGAGTTTCCGCATCCTTTGAAGTCGTGCCCCGATGCAGAGCAGGTTTATGAAACAAGCTCTATCGCTCGTTTACACTGGATTTCCGGCGCACCATCCACTCCGCACCCAATGCTCACCGATCGTGCCTGCCCGGAGGGAATCCCTTTGAAGCAATTTGTTGCGCGGCTCTCGTCGGCTTCTGCTGCCTTGTTCTTGCTTGTCCCCGCAGTTTTCGCGCAGGAGAATGCGAAGCCGCTGACGGTGGAAGGCATCTTCGCGCATGGTGATGTGATGGGTACGCCGCCACGGGGCATGACCTGGTCGCCGGACGGGCAGCATCTGACGTATCTGGATGGTGGTGAGCTGATCGATTTCGACCTGGGATTGAGAAGACCGCACGTGCTGGTGAGTCACGAGAAGCTTGCCGCGCTTGCCGGGGGAAAAGGTTCAGAGCAGGACCGCGATCATCGCGAGCGGTATGGAATGGCGAACTATCTGTGGGCTCCGGACTCCAAACACCTGATGTTCGATTCCAACGGCCGGTTGTGGATCTACGATCTCGGCAACGGGACGGGTGTCGAGGTCGGCTACGCGGGCGAGGGATCGGGTGATGATCCCAAATTCTCTCCCAACGGCGAATACATTTCATTCATTCACAGTCACGGGTTGGCGGTTGTGCCGCTGCGCGTCGCAGGTACACCGACGGTGATGGCGGCGCCTGCGCCGAATCCGGCTACGATGAACGGCGAGGTGGATTGGGTCTACGAAGAGGAACTGGACACGCGTAGCAATTACTTCTGGTCGCCTGACTCGAGGTACCTGGCGTTCCTGCAGATGATCGAGGAGCGCGTCCCGCAATATCCGATCACGGACTGGATCCCGGTGCACGCCTCGGTTGATGAGCAGCGATATCCGCAGCCCGGCGATCTGAATCCCGATGTGCGTGTGGGCGTGGTAAGCGCGAAGGGCGGCAAGACTTCGTGGGTTCGCGTGCCGATCGAGCAGGGCCAGGATTACATTCCGAGGTTTGGATGGGTCGATCGCAGGACGCTCTGGGTGGAGACGCTGAGCAGAGATCAGAAGCACAGAAGGATCTACTTTGCCGATCCGGGAATGGGAGTGGCGCACAGCGTTCTGGAAATCTCAGACGAGAAGTTTGTCGACATGAATTATGACGTGCATGTGGCGGACGGATGGATTGTGCTGACCAGATGGACCGACGGCCACAACCACATCTATCTCTACAAATATGACGAGGGCCAACCCGACTCGACCAGCGCAACGCTGGTGAAGCAGTTGACGAAGGGAGACTTCGAAGTCGGCGAGGTGTACCGGGTCGATTCGAATCGGAAGCAGATCTACTATGCGTCGAATGAAAACGCCCCGCTGGAGCAACAAGTGTGGCAGGTGACGTTTGACGGCGAGCGCAATCAGGTGACCACGGGGGCGGGCACGCACGACGCAAAATTTGCGCCGATTGGCGACAGCTTCACCGACAAGTTTTCTTCGCTCATGGCGCCGCCGGTGGTGGAGCTGTGCGCGGTCGGCTCGAATTGCACGGCGTTCTGGGCTTCGCACGCAATCGATTCGTATGGTCTGCACACGCCGGAACAACTCGAGGTGAAAGCGCATGACGGGACGACACTGTATGCGACTCTGCTGCTGCCTGCGAGGAGCGCTGGCGCGGCGACAGTCCCGCTGATTGTGAATCCCTATGGCGGGCCGGCAGTCCAGACGGTCGCGCACCGGTGGAGCGATGGGCTGCTGTTCGATGAGTTGCTGGCGCAGCACGGGTTTGCCGTGCTCCATGCGGATAATCGCGGCATGGCCATGCGCGGACGGGAGTTTGCGCAGGCGGCGTATCACGATCTCGGTCACGTGCAGTTAGAGGATCAGCTGACGGTGATTGACGCGACGCTGGCGAAGTTTCCGCAGCTCGATGCGAAGCGGCTGGGGTGGTGGGGCTGGAGCTGGGGCGGTACGTTTACGCTCTACGCGATGACGCACTCTGATCGGTTCCGAACCGGTGTCGTGGTTGCGCCGGTAACGGATTGGCGCAACTATGACTCGATCTACACTGAGCGGTACATGGGCCGGCCGATGGACTTTCCCGCGGGATACAAGGACTTCTCGGTGGTGAACTCGGCGGCGGACCTGAAGGGGCGGATCCTGCTGGTGCACGGAACCGGCGACGATAATGTGCACCTAGAAAACACGGTGCAGTTTGTGCAGAAGCTGATTGAAGCGCAGATTCCGTATGACCTGCAGATTTATCCGCGCAAGACGCACTCGATCTCAGGAGCCGAAGTGCGCACCCACCTGTATGCGCGGATTCTTGCGCAGTTCGAGCAGTATCTGATGCCGCCCGTGCAATGAGCCCCAGTGCAACGAGCCGGTTCAATGAGATGACATTGAGAGTGGAAGGGGGCGAGCGCGTGGTGCCTGTGCGCTGTTCATTTTGGACGAAAGAATCACGGGTGTGGAAGATGCGATTCCACCAGGGGACGCGTGCAAGCCACCAGGACGGCGATTTCAGAGCTCATGCCGGTTGAAGATCTCGTCCTTGTCGCGGCTGGGGCAGTTGGTGCACTCCAGACAGCAAACGAGCAGCACTGCCACGCCCAGCGTGATCAAGATGGCCAAGACGCTCGCGTAAGATGCAAGCCAGTGGAGCAAGTTATGCATACGTGACGGCGGCCCGCATTGCCTCCAACTCCGCCTAACTATCTAGAACACCAGATTCTGCAGAAAGGCTCGGGAGCCGAGAGCCTCCGGCAGCCCAAGTCTACCACTGAATAGGATGTAGATTTCATATATCGAAGGTTGCAAATAGGCGAACAAAGAGCGAATATTGAAGCGCGATGAAACTGGGTGGCTTAGATACTGGAAAGGATCTCGAGCCGGAGGAGTGGCCGGAAGGGACTTTGCCTCCGCCGGTTGCCCCTGTTTTCTGTGAGGACTCCAGGGACGGGCCGAGCCTGAACTGGCTTTTCGTCGATCTGAACTCCTACTTTGCCTCGGTAGAGCAGCAGGATCGGCCGGAGTTGCGCGGGAAGCCGGTGGGGGTGGTCCCTATGCTGGCGGACACAACCTGCTGCATTGCAGCAAGTTACGAGGCGAAGGCGCAGGGGGTGAAGACGGGCACCATCGTGGCAGATGCCAAAAAGATGTGCCCGAACATCTTGCTGGTGGAGGCGCGGCACGAGATTTACGTCGATTATCACCACCGGATCGTTGAGGCGGTGGAGAGCTGCCTGCCGGTGACGGCGGTAATGTCGATTGACGAGATGGCCTGCCGGCTGATGGGCCGGGAGCGGCCGCTGCTGGCGGCGCTGGAGCTTGGCCGAAAGGTGAAGGCGACGATCCTGGAGCGGGTAGGGCCGATGCTTCGAAGTTCGGTCGGCCTTGCGACGAGCCGGTACTTGGCCAAGGTTGCCAGCGACATGGAAAAGCCGGATGGGCTGGTGGCGCTGACGCTGGATGTGCTGCCGGAGGCGCTGCGCAGGCTGACGTTGCGGGATCTGCCGGGCATCGGCGCGAAGACAGAAGAACGACTGAACGAGAAGGGCATCCACACCATGGCCGATCTGCTAAAGCTGGACTGCGAACAGGCGGGGCAGTTGTGGGGTTCGGTGTGGGGCGAGCGGCTGTGGCACTGGCTCAGGGGCGAGGACTTCGAGATGTCGGAGACCGAGCATCTGAAGTCGATCAGCCACTCGCACGTGCTGGCGCCGGAGATGCGGACAGAGGAGAAGGCCTGGGCCGTGGCGCACAAGCTGCTGCACAAGGCGGCGATGCGGCTGAGGACACACAAGCTATGGGCGAGCTCGATCGGGCTGGCGGTGGGTTTCTCGGTGCCACGGGGGCAGAACACACCTGTGAGCAGATTCGGTGTTCCGACGCGCGGGTGGCATCACGAGATCCGGTTGAGCGAGTGCCAGGATAATCAAACGCTGATTGCCGCACTTTGCCGGTTGTGGGCGGAGAGGCCGCAAGGCAGGGGGTATGATGAGCCGTATTTCATTGGTGTGAGCCTGAACGGGCTGGTGCCGGACCGGCTGCACTCCCTGAACCTGTTTGACTCGCTCGACAACGCGAAGAGCCGGGCGAAGCTGCTGGAAGCGATGGATCAGCTCAACCAGAAGTACGGGATGAGCACGCTTGCTCCCGCGACAATGCTTGCAGCATACAAGGCCGCGCCGACGCGGATCGCGTTTCACAGCATTCCGGATTTGTTCTAAGGCGGAACCGAAACCGAGACGTGCATCTCAGTGGGCGACTCGCCCGGTCATCGACGGTTGAGAATCATCGGGCCAGAAGCCGCTAACAGCTCCGGTTGCCGGCCCGACTTTGCCGATTATTTAGAACCGGGCTTACTTCTTCCCGGCTGCCCGTTGAGCGCGTGCTGCGGAGTTGGCCGCCACCGCAGCGCGGATGAGTTGCTTGAAGGCAGCTTCGTCGATCTTCTCCCCTTCGCGGAGGTCGATCGCACGCCGCGTGTTCCCTTCCAGGCTGGAGTTGAAGAGCTTCTTCGAGTCCTTGATGGAGGCTCCGCGAGCGAAGGTGAGCTTCACGGCCTGCTTGTACGATTCCCCTGTGCAGACGATGCCATCATGGGACCAGACGGGGGTTCCCCTCCATTTCCACTCCTCCTGGATGTCGGGGTCGGCATCGTGGATGAGCTGGCGGAGATGAGCGAGGGTCTCTCCTCTCCAATCCCCCAGCTCTTCAATCCGCCTCGTGATGTTCCTTGCAGCGGCCTCGCCATTCGGACGACTTGTCGGCTTCATGTTCTCTCCGATCCTTCGTTACGATGTTTCAGCGTTTCGATGTTTCAGATCGCGACCTTGCGCACGATGGCGGAGAGCCGGGCCTTGGTCGCGTCGTCGTCCTTCATCCCAACCAAAGCGCCCTACCAGCGCATCAGTTGCGTCACCTGAATGAGATTCCCGCAGGTGTCGTTGAGCATGGCGATCTTGGAGGCCGTAACGTCTGTCGGTGGCATGGTGAACTCGGCGCCGCACGCTTTCATCCGCTCGTAATCGGCCTGCACGTCGCCGGTGATGAACATGGCCGCGGGCTGGCCTTGCTGGAATATGGCCTGCTGGTAGGCTTTGGCCGCCGGGTTGTTGTTGAGCGCCAGCTGCAGCTCCGTGCCGTCCGGGTCCTCCGGTGAGGCCACCGTGAGCCAGCGATACGGCCCGTTGCTGAAGTCAGCCTTCTTCACGAAGCCCAGCACTTCGGTATAGAAGCGCAAGGCTTTCTCCTGGTCATCGACGTACACGCTTGTCAGTTTGATCTTCATCGGTTCCCTCGCATATTCAAATTCGCGGCGCTGCCGCGTCACTACGTTGCTGCACGGTTTCGCTGCAGAGTCTTGTTAAAGCGGACCCATAAGAAGCCACTCAGCCCTTGTCCCTTCGGGATACGGCAATTGTGGAACCGCTGTAGGCCGGTCTCCTGGAGAATAGCCGCCAAACGAGATGGCCTTTCCACATCAAAAGTCCAGTAAGAAGCATGAGAGGAAAGAAGACAAACCGGGTAGGTGGAGCGTACTGTGGCAGCTTTTCAAACGGGCTGTAGATATAGCCGTAGATCGGGATTGCGACGATGATGTGAATCCAGCGAAGAATCGAACGCATGGTCAAACCTCCTTTTCGATGCCGAGGTTATTCGAGCCCGGCGACAACTCGATCCAGGCTACCCATGAACTTCTGCCAGCCATAGGTAGCGCCCTTATAGTTGGCCTCTTGATCGGGGCGGAAGCCGGACTGCTCCATGCGCACATGAGTTCCGGCATCGGTCGGTGTCAGCGTCCACGTGACGACGCTCCCGGGCCCTAAAGCGCCCCAGGTGTAAGAAAGTGTCCTGCAGGGCTCCACAACGACGACCTGGCATTCGACGACACCGTTCCAGTTCGGCTTCGGCTCCGTGCGCAGGGTGAACGAATGTCCCGCAACTGGCTGAAAGTCATTCTTCATCAGCCACTGCTCAATCAAAGAGCTCTCGGTGAGGGCCCTCCATACTTTTTCCGGAGGATGAGGGAATTCTCTCTCGATGACGAGGGAACGGGTAGAAGTATCAGGCGTCGTCATTTGTCCATCCTTTCCAAAACGTCCCCGAGGCGATCAAATTTGCCTTGCCAGAATGCACCATAATGGCCGATCCAATCCACGAGCGGCGCGAGAGCTTCCGGCCTGGCGTGGTAGTGGGTCTCGCGCCCCTTGTGGCGATTGCGAACCAGCCTGGCACGCTTCAATGCGGACAAATGCTTCGAAACCATCGGCTGAGACACACCCGCGCATTCCGTCAAAGCGTGAACTGTCTGGTCGCCGTCGCGGGTCAGCCGTTCGAAGATGGCTCGGCGGGTCGGATCGGCGAGGGCCTTGAAGAGACTGTCTGCGGCGCCCGGCATGCCTAAACCATAACCGTATGGTTATCGGTTGTCAATGGGAAATCCTGCATCCCGCGGGAGGGAGGCGGGATTCCGTTGGCTCTCGGATCGTGGTGACAGATTCTCTGAGTGGGTGCATCATCGCCGATATGCTCAGCGAGCGGAATGGCGGCAGGTCTGCGTTTGCATCGCCCATTTTCCTCTTTCCTGAACATTTTTTCTTCCCGGCGCGTACCTTTTGCATCCCGAACCGCGTTCCCCTGCGGATAAGAGAGTAGAAGCGAAACCCATGGCCCGTGATTGGCACCCGGATTTCGAGCAACTGGTGGATGAGCATCAGTCCATGGTGTTTTCGCTGGCATGGCGCATGACTGGCGACCGCGGATTGGCGGAAGAGGTTGCGCAGGACGTTTTTCTGGAGCTGGACAGGCATATGGAACGGATCGAGAGCCCCGAGCACGCGATGTTCTGGCTGCGGCGCGTGACGATGAGCCGTTCGGCCGATGCTCTGCGGCGCCGGAAGGTGCGCGGTGTGGATCTGTGGGTGGAGATTGAGGAGAAGCATGGCGCGCCGGCGGAGGAGCGGACTTCGGCGCTGGGCGCGCGACTCGAGTATCTGCTTTCGACGCTGCCTGAGGCGCAGCGGGCGGCGCTGGTGCTGCGCTACCAGGAGGGCATGACGCCGGAGGAGATTGCGGCCACGGTGGAGGCGCCGGTGGCAACGGTGAAGAGCAATCTGCAGCGTGGACTGAAGCTGCTGCGCGCAAAAGCGACAACGCATTTGAAGGAGTACATTCGTGGACTTTGAACGGCCTGATCAGCCTGAACAAATCGACGAGTTTGAGCGGGAGTTGAAGCAGGCGCTGGAGCGCCGTCCGGCTCCGCCGAGCCTGAAGCGGCACATCATGCAGCAGCGAAGCATCGGGCGAACCCGGCAGATTCGCATCCAGACGGTGTGGTGGCAGCGGCTGGCGGCATCGGTGTTGCTGGTGGGTGTGATTGCGGGCGGCTATAGCTGGCGGCAGCAGGAAGAGCGGCGCAAAGGCGAGGCAGCGAAGCAGCAGGTGCTGACCGCGCTGCGCATTACGAATCACGCATTGAACGACATGAATCGACGGCTGGTGGAACACAGTCACGCAGAGAAGTAGGGTTGTGGCACCCGTGAGGTTCGTGCTTTCCCACCCATGCTGACCACCCACGGACCAGGATCTGTCCGCGGGGACCCCGGCTGCGCATGGATTGGGCACGCGAGACTAGTACGGGAGCACGCAGTCGGAGAAGGAATGAAGGAGAGATCGATGAAGAACAGGATTGCAGGTTTGGTTTTGGGGGTGGCAGCGTTGGTCATTCCAGCGGCGGCGCAAAATTCACTGCCGCTGCCCTCGCCGGTGGAAAAGGAGCTGGCCGCGCGCGCTTCCAACGTCACTGAGGTGACGCTGGGCAAGAACATGCTGGCGTTTGCCGCGAAGTTCATGAACGGCAAAGACCAGGATGAGGCTGCGACGCGGCACTTGATCGAGGGGCTCGATGGAATCTACGTGCGCGACTACGAGTTCGACAAGGAAGGCCAGTATTCGATGGAGGACATCCAGAAGCTGCGCTCCTACTTTGAGACCAGCGAGTGGTCGCCGATTGTGCGCGAACGCGACAAGAAGAGCGGCGAAAGCACAGACGTGATGATCAAGCTGGTGAACGGAGAGACTCACGGCATGTTCATTCTCGATGTGGAGCCGAAGGAGCTGAGCATCGTCCTGATTCTCGGACCGGTGAAGATGGATGACCTGGGCAAGCTCTCGGGACTCGGCGGGCTGGGCATGCTGGGCGAGATCGAAAAGGGCTCGCACGGCAAGGACAAGGACAAGAAGGGCGGTGACCAATGAAGCGCTTCATCCTCTTTCCGATTTGTTTTGTGGCGCTGGCCGTGCCGGTGGTGGTGCTGGCGAACGGCGCGCAGGGTGGGTTCGACAGCGTGGTGAACACGATTGAAACGCGGTATCACGTGCATGCGCAGCGGATTCCCTTTCTTGGCCTGATCAGCTTTATCTCGCACAAGGCGACGGAAGGCGGCGTGAGCGGGATGCACGTGGCGGAGATAGACGACTTTAAGGCGGATGTGGATGGCGAAGAGCTGAACAGCATCGTGGAGCAGAAGCTGGGGGCGGGATGGGAGCGGGTGATTCGCGAAACCAGCCGCAAGCCGGGGTCCCCGGCGAGGGGTCCTGGTCGCAGGGGTTGCAATAACCAGACGTTGATCTTCATGCATCCCGAGGGGCATCAGATGGGGCTGTTTGTGCTTGATCTGGATGGCAACGAGATGGACGTGGTGCAGGTCTCGGTGGATCCGAACCACCTAAACGAGAGCATCGGGAAGTACGAGCACCATCACGACGATGATTTGGATAAGAACGATCACGATGGGGGCGAGTCGGATTAATTAAGGCCAGAAATCAGGGATCGGAGTTCAACGATCGGCGCTCAATTCCCCGGGGCGCCGATTCGCGTTTTCAGGCGTGATCTGGTTTGGGCGCGTCGATGATGAGAAGGACTTCCCGGATGCGGTTCTCGAGCTTCTCCCGGGACTCCTTCTCAGCTTCCAGCTCTTCTTCCGTTCTCTTCTTAGATCCAAACAGTGAATCAAAGAGGCTTCGCTTACCGTCGTGCGCCATGACTTTGGATCTCCTGGGGGTTGAGGTCCTGCGTCGCTCGCCTGGGATCTCTCTTCTTGGCGGGCACTTCTCTAGGCTGGTTCCTTACTGTTAGATGTTAGCGGTAATGCCACTCTGTTGTAAGTCCTCTTCGGTCATCTGCTGGTAGGCAATGGTCACCAGTTATGCGGTACTCTTGGGCAGTTGGCGTGCTTCAGGGGCTAAACAGCCCTCTTTTGTTTTGAAGCGATCATGGCATGACTTGAAGGCATGCCCTGTTACTGATCGCTTGTATATGGAGTTATCCGCAGTGTGAGGAGTAACTCCCTGTAACAAAGTGTGACTCGAAAAGAATTCTTCCCCAGGCTGTTCAGCAGGTTATCGGGTCGGATTTGCCTAAAGGATGTCTGCCGGTGTCATTCCCTTCCGTCGCAGTTCCCGAATGCTCAGCGCATCATGTCGTTTTGCGAGCCGAACTCCTTTTTCGTCGAGGACCAGTTCGCAGTGGAACCACTTCGGATCTGCAAAGCCGAGCGCGCGATTGAGCAGCATCTGCCGCGCAGTTGATTTGAGCAGGTCTGCACCGCGCACGATTTCGGTGATGCGCATGGCTGCGTCATCGGCTACGCATGCAAGCTGATAGCTAGCCAAACCGTCACGGCGCCAGACGAGGAAGTCGCCGAAGTCGATGCCGGCCACGAAGCGCTGCTTTCCGAGATTGCCGTCGTCGAATTCAATTGCTTCTCCATCGGGAACGCGAAATCTCCAATTCATCTGTCGGGGGCCGTCGTCCGGGTCGGCCGCCAATTCCAAAACGCCCTCGCCGGTGCGCGAGGGTCGACACGTGCCCTGATAGATGGGCTCGTCGGCTGGGTCCTGCCCGCGTGCCGCGCTCTCGTGCGGAGCGCTGAGGGCGGAGGCCAGATCCTTGCGGGAGCAGCGGCACGGGTAGATGTAGCCGCCTTCGTACAGCTTCTTCCAGGCGATGAGGTACACGTCATGTCGCGCGCTCTGGGCATAGGGGCCGAACGGGCCGCCGACGTCGGATCCTTCGTCCCAATCCATGCCCAGCCATCGGAGGTCTTCGAGGGCGGCGGCTGCATACTCCGGCCGACTGCGGTCGGGATCGAGATCCTCCATTCGCATCACCAGCGCTCCACCGGCAGTTCGCGCACGCTGCCATGCCTGATGAAACGTGCGGGCGTGGCCCACGTGGAGGTAGCCGGTGGGAGAGGGCGCGAGCCTGCCGCGATATGAGGTTTTGATGGTCACGATCAGATTCAGTGTAGACAGCTTGACGGCCTCAGCTCATTGCGTCAACGGAAGGTCAAAAGCAGAGGGGTTAGGAGGATTGAAGAGGGGGAATTGGGATAAGGAAGCGGAGAAAGAAAGACCCCGCCCTAACAAGTTAGGACGGGGCACCCTGCGAAGGATTGGACCAGCTGTTACTGGTGCTTGATGAACTTGCCGGTTTGGAGTTCGCGCATGGCTTGCTGCAACTCGGCTTGCGTGTTCATCACGATGGGTCCGTACCACGCTACCGGCTCCTCGAGCGGCTTGCCGGAGACGAGCAGGAAGCGGATACCTTCGGGGCCGGCCTGGACGACGATCTCGTCGCCGCGATCAAACAATATGAGCTTGTGATTCGTGGCATCGTAGACCGGTGTTGCAGCGGGATCGACGGCCGACTCGGTGAGCACAGCTTTCGGATCGGACACATCGCGGAACGTTCCTTCTCCCGCGAAGACGTAAGCGAAGGCGTTGCGCGTGAGGTCGACCTTGATGCGGCGCAGCTTGTTCGGCGGCACCGAGATGTCAACATAGCTCGGATCGGCAGCGACGCCCTCGACCGGGCCGCGTTTGCCCCAGAACTCGCCGCAGATGATGCGTGCCCGCGTGCCGTCGTCCTCGGTGACTTCGGGGATGGCGGCGGACGGGATGTCTTGGTAGCGCGGGTCGGTCATCTTGAGCGAGGCGGGCAGGTTCGCCCACAACTGGAAGCCGTGCATGCGGCCGTTGGTGTCGCCTTTGGGCATCTCCTGGTGGAGGATGCCGCTGCCGGCGGTCATCCACTGGACGTCGCCCGCGGTCATGCGTCCCTTGTTGCCAAGGCTGTCGCCGTGATTCACCTCGCCGGCCAGCACGTAGGTGATGGTCTCAATGCCGCGGTGCGGGTGCCAGGGGAAGCCGGCGAGGTAGTCCGCGGGGTTCTCGTTGCGGAAATCGTCGAGCAACAGGAACGGATCGAACTCCTTTGTCTTGCCGAAACCGAAGGCGCGTTGGAGCTTTACGCCCGCACCCTCGATGGTGGGCTTGGTTTCAAGGATCTGTTTTACCGCGCGAAGCGACATGGTGGACCTCCGACTGTTGTTGATGCTTACAGGTATTGGATGCAAGACGGAGATATTCGTTGCAACAAGTATCTTAAGGCGGAGAGTAGGGAGCAGGGAGTAACGAGTAACGAGCAAGGGACTGAGGGACGCGGGGATCTTGGACGAAAGGAGATGGGCAGTGGATTGCCACCTCAGGAGTTTTGGAGCAGTTTAGTGGGGGAGATCCTTGGCGCCGCCAATTGTGAAGGAGGCAAAGATGTTGCTTGTGCCCAGATCGCCATCGGGTTGGGAGCTACCGAGGGAAAGCTTGTAGCTGCCGGGGGTTACGGCGCGGGTGCCTTGCTCGTCGACCTGGGAGAGGGTGCGCGGGTCGAGGTGGAAGGTGATGTGCCGGGTTTCGCCGGGGTTGAGGTGGAGGCGCTCGAATCCGGCCAGGGCCTGTTTGGGCGCCAAGGGGGATTGCGGGGGGATGAGGTAAAGTTCGGAGACCTCGTCGCCCGCGAGGGAGCCGATGTTACGGACGTCGGCTTCTGCGGTGAGGGTATCGCCGGCTACCAGGTTCGTCGATGAGAGCTTCAGGCCGGAGTAGGCAAAGGTGGTGTAGCTGAGGCCGTCGCCGAAGGCGTAGAGCGGCTCGCCTTTGAAGTAGCGATAGGTACGGCTGGCCATGGAGTAGTCGTCGAAGGCAGGGAGCTGGTCAACGCCGGTGTAAAAGGTCACGGGCAGCCGGCCCGCGGGATTGTTTTTGCCACTCAGCGTTTCGGCGATCGCCTGGCCGCCGGACTGGCCGGGGTACCAGGCATCGAGGAGGGCGCGGGCGTTCTGCTGGGCCCAGTTGACGGCGAGGGCGCTGCCGTTGAGCAGGACGACAACCATGGGCTTGCCGGTTTTCGCGACAGCTTCGAGGAGTTGCTGCTGGACATCGGGCAGGGCAATGTCGGTGCGGTCACCTCCGGAGAAGCCCCTGGCGTCGACCTTCATCTCTTCGCCCTCGAGGCGCGGGGTGAGTCCGACGAAGGCGATGACGGCATCGGCTTTCTGGGCGGCAGCGACGGCCTGGTCCTGGAGGAGTTCGTGGCGAGGGCTCCACTCGAAAGAGAGGCCGGCACCGTTGATGCGCGCGGTCTGGATGTACTCGATGCGGAGAGCGTGGGGGCGGGTGTCGGCGAAGGGAATGGCGAAGTGCTGGATGGCTCCGTAGTTGCGGCCGGACGGCGGGAGCTTGGTGGTGGTGGGAGTGGGCGGTGTGTTGGGCACGAGCTGCTTGCCGTCGAGGTAGATTGCGAACTTCAGTTTGCCGTCGCAGGGGTAGCAGAACGGCAGGCGGACCTGGAAGTTGAGGGTTTCGTCGACGGGCGCGGCGATGGCGCCGATCCAGCGGACTGCGAACCCCTGGGTGATGGTGTCGGCGGGCTGGACGGGGTTGGAGAAGGCCCAGTCGAAATCGATTTCCTTGTCGAGCCGGATCATCTCGGGGGCGCCGTCGAAGCTGGGGTGCACGAAGTACTGGCCTTCCAATCCTTCCACGGTGGAGTCGGCGGCAGCGCGGAGCATGGTACGCGGGACGGGAACTTCGCCACCCATGATGTATGGCGAGCCCTCGGCGTAGAGGACGTGGTTGTGGCCCCATTCGGACTCGATGCCGTCGATGGGGAGGATGGGGTTGAGCGGGATGGCGTTGTAGTTGCCTTCGAGAGCGATGCGCGAGGCGGCGAGCGGGCCGATGACGGCGATGGTCTGGTGCTTCGCGGGATCGAGCGGGAGGAAGTGGTTGTCGTTTTTGAGCAGGACCATCGATTCGCGGGCGGCGCGCAGGGCAAGCGCGGCGTTTTCGGGTGAGTCGAGAACGGAATAGGGGATGGTGGAGAACGGGACCCGCTGTGGCGGATCGAACATGCCGAGTTTCATGCGCGCTGTGAAGAGCCGCTTGACGGAGACGTCGAGCTGGGCTTCGGTGAGCAGGCCTTTGTGGACGGCATCGGTGAGGGCGCGGTAGGCGGTGCCACACTCGTTGTCGGTACCTGCGAAGATGCCCGCAGTTGCTGCGGCGTCGGCATCGGCGGAGTAGTGGTGGCCGTAGGATTCAAAGAAGTCGTCGATGGCGCCGCAGTCGGAGGTGACGAAGCCCTGAAAGTGCCAGTCGCCGCGGAGGATCTCGCCGAGAAGCATCTTGCTGGCGCAGGCGGGGACTTTGTCGACGCGGTTGTAGGCGCACATGATGGAGACGGCGTGGCCCTCGGTGATGGTGGCGCGGAAGGCGGGCAGGTACGTGTCCCAGAGGTCGTGGGGGGTGGGATCGACGTCGGCCTTGTGGCGCGTGGACTCGGGGCCGCTGTGGACAGCGTAGTGCTTGGGCGTGGCGATGGCGCGGAAGTAGTGCGGGTCGTCGCCCTGGATGCCTTCAACGAATGCGGTGCCGAGACGCGAGGTCAGGAATGGATCCTCGCCATAGGTCTCCTGCCCGCGGCCCCAGCGGGGATCGCGAAAGATGTTGATGTTGGGCGACCAGATGGTGAGGCCGTAGTAGCGGTCGTGATTGCCGTGAGCGATGGCGTCGTTATACTTGGCGCGGGCCTCCGTGGAGACGACTTCGCCGATGGAGTGGACGAGGGGCGTGTCCCATGTGGCGGCGTTGCCGATGGCCTGCGGAAACATGGTGGCGTAGCCGGAGCGCGCGATGCCGTGGAGGCCTTCGTTCCACCAGTTGTACGCCGGGATGTCGAGACGCGGGATGGGCGCGGCGCGATCGACGAGCTGGGAGACCTTTTCTTCGAGGGTGAGACGGCCGACGAGATCATCCACACGCTTGTCGATGGGCAGATTTGGATTGCGGAAGGGCAAGGCGGCTGCGGCTTTGATCTGCGCGTCAGTGGGCGACGCCGGCCCCTGCTCTGCGGTTTGAGCAGATGCGGCGAGAGGCAGAAGGAAGACGAAGGCGAGGATGGCTGGATGCGCGCGCAAGGGGTTCATTCTCCAGAAAGGCAATGGTAAGCCTCGAGGGCGATCGTCATAAAGAGACCGCTTGTGCGCAGGTGGCGGACTGGGACCGGCCGGGAAATACAACTGCGGATGGCGCTGGGGTGTTTCGCGGGTTGGCAGCAGGAAAGATGGCGCGTGAGGCGGTGGTTTTGCGCGCAGGCGGACGGGGTTTCCACGGATTCCACATGGGCGGCGTTCTGCCGGACGTATGCTGGAAACACAGCCCATCCGTGAGTGATTTCGCACAGAGCGTGAAGCAGCAGGTCGACATCGTCAAGGTGATCGAGGGGTACATCCGTCTGCGCAAGGCGGGGGCGCAGAACTATTCGGGGCTGTGTCCGTTTCACAAGGAAAAATCGCCGTCGTTTTCGGTCCACGCGGTGCGGCAGTTCTATCACTGCTTCGGGTGCGGAGTGTCGGGAGACGTGTTTTCGTTTGTGGGGAAGATCGAGAATGTGAGCTTTCCCGAGGCGGTGCGAATCGTGGCTCAAAAAGCCGGGATTCCGTTGCCGAAGCGGGAGTTCTCTTCTCCCGAAGAAGCGGCCGAGGCGCGGATGCGGGGTAAGCTGCTGGATCTGCACGAGGCTGCGGCGAGCTGGTTCGAGGAGCAGTTGCGCGGGCCGGAGGGGGCACTGGCGCGCGAGTACCTGGCTGGGCGGGGGATGACGCCGGAGGGGATACGGGTGTTCCGGATCGGATATGCGCCGGACAGCTTTGGGGCCCTGCGCGACCGGCTGAGCGGGATGGCGGACGAGGGAACGCTGCGGGCTTCGGGGCTTTTCAGCTCGAAGGAACAGGGGGACGGGAGCCAGGGTCCTATTTATGACCGGTTTCGCAAGCGGGTTACGTTCCCGATCAGCAACGAGAGCGGGCGTGTGATCGCGTTTACGGCGAGAACGCTGGAGACAGGGGAAAAAGCCGGGCCGAAGTACATCAACTCGCCGGAGACGCCGCTTTATCACAAGGGAGAGGTGCTTTTTAACCTCGACAAGGCCAAATCTGCGATCCGGCAGGCCGGTTATGCGCTGCTGGTGGAGGGGCAAATGGACTGTATTTCGCTGTTTTTGCGCGGAATTCAGCACGTAATTGCCACCAGCGGGACGGCTTTTACCGAGCAGCAGGTGAACATTCTGCGGCGACATACGCAAAATGTGGTGGTGAATTTCGATCCCGATGCGGCGGGAGCGAATGCGGCGGAGAAGTCCATTGCTTTGTTGACCGAAGAAGGGTTCAACCTGAAGTTGGTTACGCTGGATGGAGGGCTCGATCCGGACCGGTTTATCCGCGAGCGGGGAGTGGAGGCCTATACGCAGGCGGTGATGGGGGCGCGGAGGCAATCAGATTATTTGATAGAACGGGCGAGGCAGATGTTTCCCGGTGCGACGGCGGAGCAAAAGGTGAAGGCCATGAACTACCTGCTGCCGCACATCCGGCGGATTCCGCAGAAATTGGTGCGGGACCAGTTTGCGATGGATGCGGCGCAAAAGCTGGGGATCAATTCGGCAGTGCTGCGGGAGGAGTTGCGGCAGGCGGCGCTGAAGCGGCGGGAGCACATCGAAGCGCGGACGACTGCGCTGACCGAGGTGGAACGCGTGCTGCTGCGGGCGCTGGCGATTACGGACCCGGAACACGAGGAGGCGCGCAGGACGGCAGCGGAAGCGCTGGTGAGGCAACCACAGTGGTTTGATGGCCTTACGGTATTTTCCGCCCTGAGCGCGTTGGCAGGGAGAGGGGCGCAGGACCCGATGGACGTGGTCGAAGACCCGGCGCAGAAGGCACTTCTGGCTGAGGTACTGCTGGGAGAGAAGGAGCCTCCGGCGGCGGAAACCGTGATTGGGGCGATCGTGAGCCTGCAGCAGCGCAAGATCGAGGCGGAACTGAGGGATATGCGGGCGCAGATCGCGGAGGCCGAGCGGCGGGGTGATTTTGCGGAACTGGCGGTGCTGATGCAGCGGAAGCTGGAGCTGGACCGGGCGCTGCGGCAGTTGCGGGGTTCGGGGTCGATTCCGGGATGATTCTCGAGGACAATTGCCTGCTCAAGTTACTGATTTCCCTGAGTCACTTTAAGCTCGGAAGGCGTCTAAGTATGAGGGGACAGCAGGGCAGGCAAGGCGGGCTGCCCGGTCTGGATTCCTGCCTGGCGGGTATATGGCGGTTACCTGCGGGGGAATTGGGCTGCAATTTCCACGCTTTGACGGGAAGTTGAGCTGTGTTAATCTATTGATCTCTGTGAGGATGCGCGCCCCCTTTGCCCCACATATGAGCTTCGGCTCGCGGGCGACCCAGGCGAAACCTGAAGCGCGAATATCCTGCTCCGAGCGATTACTAAGGCCGCTTTTTTTCTGCGGGAGACCGCGAGTTCGTGTCCGCACGCCGCAAAGAATTGTTGCGTGAGGACGGAACTCCGCACTGGTGCGCGACCCGGTGCTAAAACTTGATCGCGCTGGAGAGTAGGAACTGTTTTGGCCATTAACGACAAATTCGAAGACGATATTCAAAACCTGATCGACACCGGCAAGGAGAAGGGCTACCTGACCTATGGCGACGTGAACGACATGTTGCCGGAGGACATCAGCACGTCAGCCGATGACATGGACGATCTGCTTACAACGATCGGCAGCCAGGGCATCGATCTGCTGGACGCGCCAAAGTTTGGCGGCGAAAAGGAATTTGAGCTGGAGGAAGGCGAGGACGTTGAACTCGATCTGACTCCGGGAACGCTGGAAAAAACCAATGATCCCGTCCGCATGTATCTGCGCGAGATGGGCACCGTGCCGCTGCTGACGCGCGAAGGCGAAGTTGAAATCGCAAAGCGCATCGAGCGCGGGCAGATGCGCGTGCTGAAGGCGATTTCGCGTTCACCGATCGTGATTCGCGAGATTGTGGCTCTGGGTGAAGACCTGAAGCGCGGCGTGCGCAACGTGAAAGAGGTCGTGGTCTTCGACGAAGAAGAGCTGACCGAAGACGTTGTGCAGGCGCGCGTGCGCTCGACCGTTGCGCGCATCGATGCGCTGGTGAAGCACCAGAAGAAGATCGCGCAGCTTGACGAGAAGCTGGCCGCGGCCAACAGCAAGACCAGCCAGAGGGAACTTCGCAAGACGCGCTGGCTGATTTCGCGCGAGAAGGTGTACGTATCGCGGATCGTGCGCGAGCTGAAGTACACGGGGCTGGAGCGCAAGCGGCTGCTCGACAGGGTCAACAAGACCGTCGACACGATGCGCACGCTGGAGCGGCAGATTCGTTCGCTGGAGCAGAAGCACGAAGCGAGCAAGAGCGATGAGCTGAAGAAGGAGTATCGGCGCCAGCAGAAGAACTGCAAGGTTGACCTCGAGAAGATCGAGGCCGACGCGGGCGTGTCCATTGCCGAGTTGAAGCGCACGCAGCGCGAGATGATCCAGGGCGACATGGACGCCGAGCAGGCGAAGCGGGAGCTGATCGAGGCGAACCTTCGACTGGTGGTGTCGATTGCGAAGAAATACACGAACCGCGGATTGCAGTTCCTCGACCTGATTCAGGAAGGCAACATCGGCCTGATGAAGGCGGTGGACAAGTTCGAGTACCGGCGCGGGTACAAGTTCTCGACGTACGCGACGTGGTGGATTCGCCAGGCGATTACGCGCGCCATTGCGGACCAGGCGAGGACGATCCGCATCCCGGTGCACATGATCGAAACCATCAACAAGCTGATCCGCACGAGCCGGCAACTGGTGCAGGAGCTGGGCCGTGAGCCCTCGAGCGAAGAGATTGCGCGGCGCATGGATATCCCGGTGGCGAAGGTGCGCAAGGTGCTGAAGATCGCACAGGAGCCGATTTCGCTGGAGACGCCGATCGGCGAAGAGGAAGACTCGCACCTCGGCGACTTTATCGAGGACCGACAGGCGGTTTCGCCGAGCGAAGCGGTGATCAGCGTAAACCTGAAGGAGTACACGTCTCAGGTTCTGCGCACGCTGACCCCGCGCGAGGAGAGGGTGATCAAGATGCGCTTTGGGCTGGAAGATGGCTCGGAGCACACCCTGGAAGAGGTGGGACAGAGCTTCCAGGTCACGCGCGAACGCATCCGGCAGATCGAGGCGAAGGCGCTGCGTAAGCTGCGGCATCCGTCACGGTCGCGCAAGCTGAAGGCGTTTGTAGACGGCGTGAAAGAGATGTAAGTGGAGCGGGAGAACGATCGCACAAAAGCCGCAACCGAAAGGTTGCGGCTTTTGTTTTGGTGCGCCCGGCATGGACGCACTCTTACGGGTGCAAGTCCCGTCCCAAGCCGGTCACGGCGAGAGATGGCGCGAGCCAGCGAAGGGCCGAACGGGGAGGAGTGATTCTTCTGACGGCGATGTGTTGGGAGGGGAGAGCAAAACATCGCTCCCCCTATCCCGATTCAGTTGCTTTCTCTCAGGCGCTCCACACGCTCAATAAAGCGCTGCCGGGCCGCTGCGTGCCTGGAGTCTGTTCTGTGGGAGAGCTCTTCCAGAAACTGGCCGTAGGCTTCCTCGATGCGTTCAAGCGGCAGGTCCCTTGCGCGCGGGATTTCGACATGCAAAAGAGTGAGCAGCACGCGTGTACGCTCATCTTCGGACGGTACTTCCGGCTGGTAGTGAATCATAGTCGGTATCGTTGAATTTACCTGTCGCTTGCACTCCGCCTGGAGGGACAACTGCGTGTCAGATCCGTCCGCTGCGACAGGAATGCTGCCGCAGAGTTGAGAGTCTTTGGTTTCAACGGCAAGCGTGAACAAACACCAATCGCGGAATCCTGCACGCTCCGACGCCAGCGCCAGCTTCGCTGGAATATGCATGCACCATTTGGAATCCTTGCTGACCAGCGCGGCCATATCGGCCAGATATGCTGCGTTTTCGACGTCGTCCTTCCCGCCGGTCAACAGCGTGGTCGGCGGTTTGCCCGAGCCGTCAATTGCGTTCTCGATGCGCTTCACGAGATCTGCCTGATCCACAGATCCCGGCTCGATCACCACCTGTGACCCACCCGCGCTCTTGCTTCGGATCGCGAGGCCGTATCGATTCGTGAGTCCCCGGTAGAGGTCTTTCACGCGGACGATGGGCGGCGTGATGCCCTCGAGGTGCAGCGTATCCGGGTCGTAGCCCATTTGAGTAAAGAACCCGGCCAAATCTCCCTGCGAAATCGCCATGCCACTTTGGAAGCCATGCGATGCGTGATTCAGACAGGACCACATCGAGGTCTGGTCGTTGATGAGACTCAATGCGCCGAGCCTCTTTACTCGCAGGCACAGCCACGGATTCTTCGTTTTACCCGCAATTGTGTCGTAGCACTCTGATCGCTCGTACGACGGAGAAAAGAACCATCCACCCGGCGAAACCACTGCCCAGGGGATTTTCCTGCAAAGTGCCGGCTCGGCGAGTTCCTGGGCTGCGTATCGGAAAAACTCATCGTTCTTGTCTGGGCGGCGCATTCCGCCCAGCTCATCAGTCCAGCTTCTGATTCCCGCCAACTCCGCCACAGCAAGCAACAGCAGCGCAATGGCAGCGGGGCGCCATCCCTTGCCAATGCGGCTCCTAAACGAAGGAATCATGGCAGATGATTATATCGGCTTGATGTTATGGCTCTGGAAGGCGCCCGGCAGGAGTGCGCCGGACCTTGATAGAATTGCGCTTGCATTGGCGCAAGTACTCTGCTAAAACGTTTTGGTGGGGATCGAGGGTCAAGGATGAAAACGATTACGCGTCGCCAGTTTGGAAAGGGTGCGGCTGCTGCCGCGGCTGCAACATACGCAGGCATTTCCCTGCCAAAGTTCGCGTGGGGCGTACCACGGCCGGCGCGGGTTGAGTATCCGAAGGGATTCTTGTGGGGATGTGCGACGGCTTCGTACCAGATTGAAGGCGGCGCAAAGGCGGATGGGCGCGGTCCGTCGATATGGGACACGTTTTCGCACACGCCGGGCAAGACGTACCACGGCGACACGGGCGATGTGGCGGATGACTCGTACCACCTCTACAAGGAAGATGTGCAACTGCTGAAGAACCTGGGCGTGAGCACGTATCGGATGTCGATCTCGTGGTCGCGCGTGTTTCCGAGCGGCAAGGGCGAGGTGAACCAGAAAGGGCTGGACTACTACGACCGCGTGGTGGATGAGTTGCTCGCGAACAACATCACGCCGTACATCACGATGTTTCACTGGGATCTGCCGCAGGGGCTGCCGGGAGGATGGCAGTCGCGTGATACGTCAAAGGCGTTTGCGGACTATTGCGCGTATGTGACCAAGCACCTGGGCGACAAGGTGAAGCACTGGATGACGACGAATGAGTTCATCTGCTTCACGGATCTCGGATACAAGAGCGGGCAGTTTGCCCCGGGATTGAAGCTGCCGGACGCGCAGGTAAACCAGATCCGGCATCACGGGATCCTGGCGCACGGGCTCGGTGTGCAAGCGATTCGCGCAAACACGCCGAGCGGAACACAGGTGGGGCTGGCCGAGAATGCGGTAGTCTACGTGCCGGTGATGGAGACCGATGCGCACATCGAGGCCGCGCGCAAGGCAACACGCGACAAGAACGCGCCATTCCTGACGACGGTGCTGGAAGGCAAATATCCCGAGAGCTACCTCTCGCAGGAGGAAGCGAATGCGCCGAAGTTTGAAGAAGCAGACATGAAGGCGATCGGCAGTCCGGTGGATTTTGTGGGCCTGAACATCTACAATCCGCTGTTTGCGCGCGCAGACGGTTCGGCAAAGGGGTGGGTCGAGGAGCCGATGCCATCGTCGTATCCACACATGTTTTCGCCCTGGCTGCAACTCGGACCGGAGTGCATCTACTGGGGCGTGCGCAATGTGTGCGACATCTGGAAAGACAGGGTGCCCGCGATTTACATCACGGAGAACGGAACATCGTCGGACGATGTGCTGACGCCGGCGGGGCGCGTGGAAGATGTGGATCGAGTGATGTATCTGCGCAATCACCTGGCGAACCTGCATCGCGCGGTGAGCGAGGGATACCCGGTGAAGGGCTACTTTCTATGGAGCCTGATGGACAACTTCGAGTGGGCCGATGGGTACAACAAGCGGTTCGGCATTCACTATGTGGACTTCAAAACGCTAAAGCGGCGTCCGAAGCTGAGCGCGGAGTGGTACAAGCAGACGATGGCGACGAACGCCGTGGAATAAGAGCGAAAACTGATTGGACCGAAGACCCGCAGCTGAATGGTTGCGGGTTTTTGTTCGTGCGCCCAGCGTGGGCGTACTCTTACGGGTGCAAGTCCCGTCACAAGCTGGTCATTGCGCAGTCAAGTAAGGCGCTACTTCATGAGGGCGACCGATTGTGAGAAGGAAGCGTGGCTCGAAACTGTGGGCCGATGAACAAGAACCGGATAGAAGGCGATGCCGAACAGGGCGAGCGGGCCAATGGCCGCGAAGCTCTCGCGACCAAGGTTCGGCGACTTAGATACGTCTGCCGAATCGAGTTCTTTCCGCATCCCCTAAAGTCGTGCCCTGATGAATGATGGGGCGGAGTATACTGCGGAGAAATTCTCTCTGGAGACTCTCCGTGAGCCACACTGTGATTCGAACTTCCATGCTTGTTGCCCTGGTTGTGATTGTGTCGTGCGCCGGCGAGAGCCAAACTCCGCCAGCTGCGAAGACGCCGACGATCGATCAGTCGCTGGAGATGTACAGCGTGGGGTCGCCGAAGATTTCGCCTGACGGCAGGCACGTTGTTTATGAGCAGACGCGGACGGACTGGGATGCGAATGCGTTTGAGACGGACCTGTGGATCGCAGATGCCGCGACCGGCGAGAGGCACGAACTGACGACGACGGGGCACTCCTCGAATCCGGCGGAGTGGTCGCCGGACGGGAGATGGATTGCGTTTCTGGCGGACCGGCCGGGTGTGCTGCCGAAGTCGCCGGAGGGAAAGCGGCAGTTGTGGATCATGCCGGCGGATGGCGGCGAGGCGCAGCAGCTCACAAAGATGGAGAAGGGAGTGGGCGGGTTTGAGTGGGCGCCGGACTCACAGCGGATTGCGATCAGCGCGGTGGCTCCGGAGCCGAAGGCGATGAAGGATCGCAAGGAGAGCTTCGGCGACTATAGCGTGATCCACGCGGACTACGAGATGGTGCATCTGTGGGTGGTGGACCTGCCGAAGACGGACGCGGCGGGGCGCGTGGGCGCGGTGGGCGAGCCGAAGCAACTGACCAAAGAAGATACGTTCAGCGTGGAGGAGTTTTCGTTTTCTCCGGACGGGCAGCGAATTGCATTCAGTGCGGCGCGGGACCCTGACCTGATTTCGTCGTTCTCAAAGGATATCTACGTGGTGAACGTGGGCGATGGCGCGGTGAAGAAGATTGTGGATACGCCGGGGCCGGATTCCGATCCGCACTGGTCGCCGGACGGGAAGCAGATTGCCTATGTGACGTCGAATGGGGCGAAGTATTTCTACTATGCGAACCAGAAGATTGCGGTGGTGGATGCGGGAGGCGGAACTCCGCGGGTGCTGAGCGAAGCGTTCGATGAGGATGCGGACCTGCTACGGTGGGCGCCTGAGGGGATTTACTTTTCGGGCCTCGAGAAGATGAGTTCGTCGCTGTATCTGCTTGATTCGCGGAGCGGCGCGGTGAAGAAGATTGCGATGGCGGGCAGCGAGATCGCGGGGTCGTTTACGTTCTCGAAGGATTTCAAGCAGGTTGCGTATCGCGGGGCCGGGGCAAATGAGTATGCGGAGATTTATGCGAGTGCGCTGCCGGCGGGCGCGCCAGTGAAGCTGACGCATGCGGGTGAGCAGGAGGCGGGGTTCACACCGGCGAAGCGCGAGGTGGTGCGCTGGAAGTCGGGCGACGGGACGGAGATTGAAGGCGTGCTGTGCAAGCCGGCGGACTTTTCGCCGGCGAAGAAGTATCCGCTGCTGGTGGTGATTCACGGAGGGCCGACGGGGATCGATATGCCGGCGGTGAATCCCGATCACTACTACCCGATCGAGCGGTTTGTGGCGCGGGGAGCGCTGGTGCTGCGGCCAAACTATCGCGGGTCGGCGGGATATGGCGAGAAGTTCCGCTCGCTGAATGTGCGCAACTTGGGTGTGGGCGATTATGCGGATGTGATTTCAGGTGTGGACTACCTGATCGCGCAGGGATACGTGGACAAGGATCGCGTGGGGTCGATGGGGTGGAGCGAGGGCGGGTACATTTCCGCGTTCATCACCACTTCGAGCAACCGCTTCAAGGCGGTGAGTGTGGGCGCGGGGATTTCGGACTGGATGACGTATTACGCGAACACCGATATCACGCCGTTTACGCGGCAGTACCTGCACGCGACGCCGTGGGACGATCCGGAGATCTATAAGGTGACTTCGCCGATCAGCTACATCTCGAAAGCGCAGACGCCGACGCTCATCCAGCATGGAAGCGTGGACAAGCGCGTGCCGGTGCCCGACAGCTTTGAGCTTCGGCAGGCGCTGGAGGATCACGGCGTTCCGGTAAAGATGGTGCTGTATGAGGGTTTCGGACACCCGATCAACAAGCCGAAGCAACAGCGCGCGGTGATGGAAGAGAACGAAAACTGGTTCGGGCACTACATCTGGGGCGATCCGCTGGCGCCGGCGCTGACGCCGCGGCCGAGCGAGAAGAAGGACGAGAAGGACGCGGCGAAGTAGGCGGCTCGCTGGTTGACCATCGTGCTATCGCACCCCAGCCTCCACACCGCGGACGAGGACCCGTCCGTGGGGACCCCGGTAGCCCAAAAAGGCGCAGCTGGGATGGGGCGCGCAGATCATGCAAATGCCACAGTCCAGCCGATGAGTTTTCTAGAGTTGGTGTGAGGCGGCTTCGAGTTGGGCCCATTCCTCGGGGCCGATTTGGAGCGACGCGGCGGCGATGTTTTCTTCCAGGTGCTGGACCTGCGATGTGCCGGGGATGGGGAGCATGACGGGCGAGCGATGCAACAGCCATGCGAGCGAGAGCTGCGCGGGCGTGGCGTTGTAGCGCGAGGCGAATTGGGCGAGGGTCTGCGCACAGGGGTGGTCGGGCCTGAGCAGCTTGCCGGCGGCCATCGGGTACCAGGGCAGAAAGGCGATGCCGCGCTGCTCGCACCACGTGAGGGTCTGCTCGTGGCGGCGGTCGGCGAGGGAGTAGCGGTTCTGGACGCTGACGATGGGGACGATCTGCTGCGCGTGCTCGATCTCGGCGGGTGTGACTTCGCTGAGGCCGATGTGGCGGATCTTGCCCTGCTCCTGCATCTGGCGAAGGGCGCCGAGGGACTCTTCGAGCGGGGTGCGAGGGTCGATTCGATGAAGTTGGTAGAGCTCGATGCGCTCAAGCCTGAGACGGCGCAGGCTCATCTCGACGCACTGGATGAGGTAGCCGGCGCGGCCGACGTACTCGGTTTTGGCGGGTCCCTGCCGGGTGATGCCGCCCTTGGTGGCGATGACGAGGTTCGCGGGGTAGGGGTGCAGGGCTTCGCAGATGAGGCGCTCGGCGATCTCGGGGCCGTAGGCGTCGGCGGTGTCGATGAGGGTGACGCCGAGCGAGACGGCGCGGCGGAGGACGAGGCGGGCTTCGTCGGGGTCTTTTGGCTCGCCCCAGGCGCCATCGCCAACGAGGCGCATGGTTCCGTAGCCGAGGCGGTGGACGGGGAGATCGCCTGCGATTGTGAAGGTGCCGGTCGCGGTGGGGAAGCTCATGACACCTATGATGCTAAACGTTTAGTGGACAGGGACCAGGGACCAGGGACATAGGGACTTGGGAGTGGGGAGTAAAGGGCACTCCGGCCGGGGAACACTTCGGTGTCTGTCTGCGTATGTTTTAATGCAAGGTACGCAAGGAGCGGCCATGACGACGACCCCGTATGTGAATGCGCAGGCAGTGTTTTACCAGCAGTACGAGGAGGTGCGGCGCGACGAGGTTGTGGGCATATTGCTGGCTTTGTTCCTGGGCGGGTTCGGGATTCACCACTTCTACCTGCGGCGGACAGGGCTGGGCATTCTGTATGCCTGCTTCTGCTGGACGCCGTTTCCGTGGGTGCTGGGATTTATCGAGTGCTTCTTTATGCCGGGGCGGGTTCGGGAATTCAACGCGATCCAGGCGGCGGGGATTGCGGCGGCGCTGGGGATCAGCATGCCGGCTTATGGGCAGCCGATTAATGTGACGGTGAATGTGCCGGCGGCGGCCGGCGCGGCTGCAACTGCTCCGCCTTACTCCCCGGAAACCGCGGTCGTGCCGCCGGGAACGCTGGTGGCGTGCGGCAACTGCCAGAAGGCGAACGTGGCGGGGGCGAAGTTCTGCTCGGGATGCGGAACGGCGCTGTAACGACAGAGGACAACGATCAGTGAACAGTGGTCAGACGCAGAAGTCATCTGAAACTTCGGAGTTCTTGTCTGGCCCGAGTTGATCTCTACATATTTGCGTGGCCGGCGCGCATGTCTTCGTTGAATTGAGGCTTGGTGAAGTTGAGCGCGGCGTCGCGCATGGCTTCGTACTCGGCGGCGCGAGCCATGAGCTGCGGAGTTGCCGCTGCGTATTCGCCATCGAGCGTCATCAATCCTTCGCCCGCTTCGTGGCCTGCCATGCGGAGCAAATCTGCTTCAGTCGTGTTCAGGTATTGAGCATCGCGCGGATCGGCGATCCAGACGGGCTTGCCGCCGCCGATGACGCCGGAGAGCCAGTAGACCTTGCTGAGCAAGTAGCGCAGGCGCTCCTTGTCGTCTGTCTCGGTAAAGATGAATTTCTTTTGCCAGCGACTGTAGAAGCGGGTGGTGACGGGAACGGGCTGGCGGTTGCCGGACTTGAGGAATTCGAGCTGGCCGAAGTCGACGGTCTTGCGGATGGCGTTGTAGACGAACGACTCGGCGTAGGGCTGCTCCATGGCGGGGACGATTTCGGCGAAGGTGACGGTAACGGAGGCGGCCACCTTGGCGTGGAGGTTGTGCGCGCCGCCGTCGGCGAGGCTGATTTCGCCGTGGACAATGTAGGTGTCGGCACCGGAGGTGGAACGGTGGAACGGCCACTGGAATTTGCCGAAGGCGAGCGGCAGGCCGCCGAGGGTGACGTAGCACTCGGGGCGCGGATTACGCAGGCGCCTGGCTTCAGCGGCGAGGTGCGCGGTCATCTCGGGGAGCAGGTGCGGATTCCACCCCAACGACGAAGACCTGTCGCTGGGGGCCCCGGAGTTGTCGAAGTCGAAAGCCTCGGTCAGTTCGAGCTGGAGACGGCGATCGTCGAGGCCGGGGAGGCCGAGCTGGAAGATCTGGGTGGGCTGTCCATTGAGGTCGGATCCCTCTGTGGCGGAGACGAGCTGGAGGCCGGCTTTGGCGGCGGCCGCTTCAATTGAACTGATGAGAGTGGCTTTCGTTGTCATCGGGTTGGGGACCTGCTTTGGAATTGCTGCACTTACGATTTTAGAGCATTTGGTGCGGTTCTCCAGTTCCCAGGCCGAGGGGAAACGTCCCCCCAGGGGCTGAAGCCGTCATTGAATTTGCGGTGTTTACGGCACGGCTGAAGCCGTGCCTTGTTTCAAAGAGTGGTTCGAAACCGCCGCGAATTCAAAGGAGAACAGAACGCTCGGCGATCTTTGTGCTGATTCTGTGCTACGGGAGATCGGAGGAACCGCCCCTGGTAGGTTTGTCCAGCCGAAGTTTCCGCATAGACGGTTAACCGCCCAGAACGGGCCGAAACAGCAATCCTATGTGCGCCTGTGGGAATAGCTGCTATTCGTCTTCGCTGGTCTGCGTAGACAAATACCGCTCATAGCCTAGCTCTTTAATCTGGTGAGACTGGGCCTCGAGCCAATCCACGTGTTCTTCTTCGTCTTTGAGCAGATCGACGAAAAGGTCGCGAGAACCATTGTCCTCGTTTTCGTAAGCAATGCGCACCGCTTCGTTGTACATTCCCACGGCCTCAATCTCGAGTTTCAAGTCGGACTCAATCATGTCCTTGACGTTGCTCCCAATCGTCAGAGACAGCGGCTCCATGCTCGGTGTGCCATCAAGAAACAGAATGCGTTCTATCAGGACCTCAGCGTGTTTCATTTCACCGATTGACTGCTTCTTGATGTACTTCGAGAGCTTATCGTAACCCCAGTTCTCGCACATCTCGGCGTGGAGAAAATACTGGTTAATCGCGGTCAGCTCTTCGCGGAGTGCCTGATTCAGTCGTTCGAGGACCTTTTGGTTGCCTTTCATGACGCGGATTGTTCCATAGGCGAAGATGGAATGGCAAGCCAGATGTCAGTGGCTCCGCGTGGGCCATTTCAAATCAGACAACTGAATCACTGCGAAGTCGTCGCCTTCAACCATGTTTCGTACCGTACCACTGTAGACTTTGCTGGCGAAGCAAGTTTGGTCGCAGATCGGGAGTCCAGGTCTGATCTGGGTCTGAATTGGGAGTTCCGGTCGGTTGGTGGCCAATTGGGAAGTTCCGGCCGGGGTTTGACATGCCGCCTATCTTTCTAAGTTTGTGCTAATTTGTGCTAACGATTCGGACTTCTTGGACATCTTGGGCATTTAGGAAATTGCAGAATCAGTAACCTACGTGTTTTGAATTGCTGCTTATGTTGTGCCCTGACACGAGACGCGGATGTGGTTCCGCTGGCCACGACGGGCTTCGAGTAGCAAGCCGTGACATTTACAATGAATGCTGTGCAGGCAGAAGCGTCGTCTCCCATCATTCTTGCTGAAAACCTGAGCAAGGTTTATGCCGCGGGCCGGATCATGGTTGCCGCGGTTCGCGATGTCTCGTTTGAGGTGAAGCGCGGGGAGTTTGTGGCGATTGTGGGCCCTTCGGGCTCGGGTAAATCGACGCTCTTCTACCTGCTGGGAGGACTGACGAGGGCGAGCGAAGGCAAGGTCGTTGTTGACGGAGTTGATTTTGCCAGCCTGAGCGATGCGGAGAGGACAAAGCTTCGCAAGCACCGCATCGGCTTTGTCTTTCAGAAGTTCAACCTGCTGCCGACGCTTTCAGCAATGGGCAATATCGAGATTGCCTACACGGTGAGCGGCCGCAAGGAGCCGATGGACCGCAAATACCTGGAGCACCTGTCGGACCTGCTCTCGATCCGAGGACGGCTGCATCACAGGCCTTCAGAGTTGAGCGGCGGCGAGCAGCAGCGGGTGGCGATTGCCCGGGCGCTGATCGCGCGACCGGCGATTGTGCTGGCGGACGAGCCGACGGGGAACCTGGACACGAAGAATTCCGACGCGGTGCTGAAGATGCTGGCGCGGTCGAATCAGGAACTTGGGCAAACGACGCTGATGATCACACATAATCCAGAGGCGGCAGCGATTGCCGGACGCATCCTGCACATGCGGGATGGGGAAATCGTCAAAGTTGAGACCGGTGCGGGGTATGCCGGCGGGGCATACGAGCACGCGGAAATCCATGGCGGCGGGGGAATTGCGGCGGTTTGACCCGATTTGGACCGCCCGGTATACTCAAGTTTGCAGTAAGCGGGAGTAGCTCAGTGGTAGAGCATCGCCTTGCCAAGGCGAGGGTCGCGAGTTCAAATCTCGTCTCCCGCTCCAATCGCCCTCCGGCGTCAGCCGGGTTGGCTACGGCGATGTGGAGCGCATAATAAGGACAGCCCTGCCAAAGGCGCGGTACCCAAGTGGTAAGGGAGAGGTCTGCAAAACCTTTATGCGCCGGTTCGATCCCGGCCCGCGCCTCCAATCCCCTCCTTATAGATCCATCATTATCAGCAACTTAATTGGATTTTCGCCTTTCGTTCTCGTTCGCGCCGAATAGGCCCAAATCGGCCCGAATTGAGCGCAAAAGGGGACAAAAAGGGGACAAAACTCCGGCCCATGTTCGGGGATTCGGAAGCACTGACCCTTCACGACCACAATCCGCAAGATCCCTCCGCCTCG
>Ga0326728_10002175_pt1 | contig 66423 bp, 45 predicted proteins | sample MB3enrmetagenome_FD_207602 | JGI IMG/M metagenome (GOLD analysis project Ga0326728, IMG submission 207602) | Lab enriched peat soil microbial communities from McLean, Ithaca, NY, United States - MB31MN | ecosystem: Environmental > Terrestrial > Soil > Wetlands > Peat | place: USA: New York...
AGGCTGTGGAAGCCACGGGAGCGCGCTGCGCGGGTTCGGAGCACTGGCTCAAGGGCGGGGAAGGCGCCCTGGAGTTGGCCGATGCCGTGCTGGATGCCTGCAAGGACGCGAACAACTTCCGATTCCTCTATCCACTCGAGATGAAGCTTCGAGACAGGGTAGAACTCATCGCCAAAGTAGTCTATGGCGCTGATGGCGTAGCGTGGGCCCCGGAGGCAGACGCCAAAGCCAAGCAGCTTGAGGCCGATCCCAAATTCGCTGATTACGCCACGATGATGGTAAAAACACACCTCAGCTTGAGCCACGACCCGACGCTCAAGGGTGTTCCGCAGGGTTGGATTTTGCCCATTCGGGACGTTCTAGTGTACTCGGGAGCGAAGTTCCTCTGCCCCTGCGCCGGCACGATCAGCTTGATGCCTGGGACCTCTTCTAGCCCGGGCTTCCGCCGGGTGGATGTGGATGTGAAGACCGGGAGAGTATCAGGATTGTTTTGAGACCGGAGCACACTATGTACATTAATACCGCTTATCTTTTCGAGGGAATGCGCGAGGAGACTCGAGAGAGAATTCTGGAGACAGCTCTCGAAGAATCCCACGCGCCGGGGGATTTCCTGTTTCACCAGGGTGAACCCGCCCGGGAGTTTTATGTTCTTATGGAAGGACGGGTGCGGATTAGCGTGGGAGTCCAGGGGCTCCTGGCCCACGTGGCCAGCGACCCGGGCGACATGGTTGGTTGGTCGAGCCTGGTGGGAAACCCCACTTACACGGCTTCCGCCGAATGCCTGGGTCCCGTCAAGGTCTCGAAGCTTGAGAAGTCTCAGTTGGATAGAATCCTGGTCGCGGACCCGCTAAGCGGAATGACCTTCTTCAAGCATCTTGCCGCACTGATCGGGCGCCGCTTGGCGGAGAGCTACGCGGCAACGTTGGCGGGGCATGGAGTACAAGAACCGCGTTCGTACGGGTAGCAGACTGCTGAGAGGCACAAAAGACAAGGAGAGGCCAATGAATCAGAATGAACAGCGACCGAGTCAGAACCATTTAAGGCAGGCTCTCGAAAAACGCGAGTTTTTCTGCACGGCGGAGCTTGTCCTGGGCCGCGACCACAACATGGCCGAGGCCGAGACCTTCGTCAAAGAAGCCGCAGCGGAACCGAAAGGGATCAAGATCATCAGCGTCACCGACTTGCCAAGCGGCAACCCGGCACTGCCCCCGGAGGCCTTCGTCACGTTCATCCGGGAACGAGGTCTTACGCCCATCGCCCACCTCACGGCAAAGGACGGCAACCGTTCCTTCCTGGAGGCACGCCTTCACGGTCTGGCGCGGGAGGGCGTTGAGAACGTTCTGGCTCTAACCGGCGATGCTCAGAAGGAAGGCTTCGGCGGCAAATCCAAGCCAGTTTATGACCTGGACTCGGTGCTGCTGGTTTGGCTGATCCAGGCCATGCGGTCGGGCATCGAGTACAAAATGGGGCCGCGGACAGTCCAGAGCACGCCATTCGATTTCTTCCCCGGCGCTGTCGTGAATCCCTACAAAGTTCACGAGTCCGACCAGATGATGCAATTTTACAAAGCGCAACTCAAACTTACGGTTGGGGCGCAGTTCATCATCACCCAGTTGGGATACAACATCCGCAAGCTCAGCGAGCTGAAGCACTACTTGACCCGCGAGGGTTTAGGAGACCGTCCTGTTCTTGCCAATGTTTATGTTCCCACTGCCAAGATTGCGCAGATGATGCAGGCGGGGGAAGTGGCCGGCTGCGTCATACCGGACGAGCTCATTCGGCGGCTTGAAAAGGAGAAGAAACCCCAACGCCTGGAGCGGGCGGCACTGATGGTCGCTGCCGCGAAATCACTCGGTTTCGCCGGAGCCCACGTGGGCGGGTTTGGCCTCACGCACAAAGACTTCATGACCATTGTTGAGCGGGCCGAAGCCCTCTCGGGCGAGTGGAGGAACAAGCTGGACGAGTTGATCTTCCCCTACCCCAACGAGTTCTACCTGCTGCCGCAGACAGCCGACGGCTTGAGTGACGGCACGGGCGAGTATCAGGTCACGCACACGAAACCGCACGCCACCTTTGTCCAGTGGCTGTCCAAGCAGGTACACCGGCACCTGATCGCAGAGGGTTCTTTCGGCCACCGTTTCTTCAGCGCCCGGCTGAAGCCCAACGGGGACGGCGCCCCGGGGACTTCCTGGCGTCACGGCCTGTGGTACTGGCTGCTGGAGCCTTCCACGCTCTATCGCAAGGCCACTTTGGGCTGCCGAAGCTGCGGCGATTGCCTTCAGGACCACCTCGACTACGCGGGTTGCTCAATGCGCTGGTGCTACAAAGAGCTTCGCAACGGCCCTTGCGGAGGCTCGAGAGTCGATGGAACCTGCGAGGCGCGCCCCGAGCAGCTTTGCATTTGGAACGTGATCTATAAGGGCGCCTTGGCCGTCGGCGACGATCCCCGTAAGTTCGCCCACACCCTCATTCCACCCCGCGACTGGTGCCTGGACAACACCAACGCTCTGGCCAATCGCATGGCAGGGTTGGACAACGTCTGCAAGAGGAAAGATCTTCAGGCGGCGGTCCCGGCTCAGAAGGTATAATCGGGATTCTCTCTGTACTCTGTCGTAGGGGCGCATGGCCATGCGCCCCTACGGAATGAAATCCATTTCTGCCAGGAGGAAGACTGATCGCGTGCTCATTATCGGTGAACTCATTAATTGCACTAGAAAGAAGGTCGGAGAAGCGGCGCAAGAGCGTGACGCGGAGTTCTTCAAGGAAATCGCCCTCCGGCAAGCCAACGCCGGGGCGAGCATGCTGGATGTGAACGGCGGCCTGCCGGGTCAGGAAATGCAAGTCCTGCCTTGGCTGGTGAATATCGTCCAGGAAACAGTCTCCATTCCACTCTGCCTGGACAGCGCTGACCCTGCCGTCCTGCGCCGCGCCCTGCCACTGTGCAAGCAGCGCGCGATGATCAACTCCATCACCGATGAGCCGGCGCGCCGGCAGGCCCTACTGCCTCTTCTGAAAGAGTTTCGCCCTAAAGTGATCGCATTGTGCCTGGGCGAAGCGGGGCCACCCAACACCTCGGCCGAGCGCGTGTCGACCGCCAGCCGCCTCGTTGATCGGCTGACCGCGGAAGGATTCGTCCTGGACGATCTATACGTTGATCCGTGCGTGCTCCCGGTCAGCACCGGGCCGGAACATGGCAAAGGGCTCGTGGAGGCAACAGGCCTCATCAAAGCCCGGTATCCGGGCATCCACGTCAGCGCCGGCATCAGCAACGTCTCCTTCGGCCTTCCGATGCGCAAGCTGCTCAACCAGGCACTGCTCTTGTTGTTGATGGCTCAAGGCCTGGACACCGCCATCGTGGATCCCTGCGACCCGCAGTTGATGATGAACATCTGCGCCGCCGAGGCCCTGTTGGGACGCGACGAGTTCTGCGCCGACTACATCCAGGCGTTCCGCAAGGGAAAGTTGGGAACCGCATAAAGGCAGCAGGCAGAAAACTGAGAACTGAAAACTAACGACTGATAACTGATGGCTGACGGCTGAAAGCTGATAGCTGGAGGACAACCGTGGCAGCAACCATTCTGGATGGCAACAAGATTCGCGACCAAATCAAGGCGGAACTCGCCGAACAGATTCAGGAACTGAAACGCGCCGGCGTCACACCGGGGCTGGCGGCGGTTCTGGTGGGCGAGAATCCTGCCTCGCAAATTTACGTTCGCAGCAAGGTGAAGACCTGTGAGTCCCTGGGGCTTTACAGCGAAAAAATCGCTTTGCCCGCCGACACCACTCAGGAGCGTTTGCTGGCGCTGGTGGATTCGCTGAATCACCGCGAGGAGATTGACGGCATTCTGATTCAACTGCCCCTGCCGCCCCAGATCGACTCGAAGCGCGTGCTCGAGGCCGTGGACCCGGCCAAGGATGTGGACGGGTTTCACCCCATCAATGTGGGCCACCTCGTGGCGGGAACGCCGGGCCTGGTTCCCTGTACGCCTGCCGGGATCATCGAGATCCTGCTGCGCAGCCAAATTCCCATCAAAGGCGCGCGCGCCGTGGTGGTGGGACGCAGCGACATCGTGGGAAAGCCGGTGGCCATGCTGCTGCTTCACCAACACGCCACGCTCACGGTTTGCCATTCGAGGACGCGCGATCTCCCGGCCGTAGCACGCGAGGGCGATATCCTGGTGGCCGCGATGGGCAAGCCGGCCTATGTGACGGGCGATTTCATCAAGCCGGGCGCCACCGTGATCGACGTCGGCATCAATCGCCTGACCACGGCCGACGAGATTCGCCGCATCTATCATGATCCCTCCGGCCCACTGGCCGACCTCGCGGCTAAAGGGTCCGTCCTGGTTGGGGACGTGCAGCCTGAAGACGTGAAGGAAAAGGCAGGCGCCTATACACCTGTGCCCGGAGGCGTCGGTCCGCTCACCATTGCCATGCTGATGTCGAATACCGTCCGCGCCGCGCGCCTGCGCCGCGGGTCGCGTGCCCAAGCCGCTTAACGGGCAGTGACGAGTGACAAGTGACGAGTGGCGAGCAGGCGCTTGAGCCTGCCATTCGAAGTGCTGATCACATCTGTTTCGCGGTTTACCGTGTTACATAAAGATGCGCGAAGCGCCTTGGAGTGCGGCAGCGAAGCTGCCGCCTTGGACTCACGCGAAAAGGCGGTAGCTGGCGCTACCGCACTCCAAGGTGGCTCCGGCACGAAAAGTTCGTGGCAGGCGTGCATTTTTCTTCACGACCAACCATGACCACAAGCCAGAAAGTACTTCTCGCCGTCGCCGCAACTGCCTTTGCGGTGTATAGCGGAGGTACGTATATATTCAGCCTGCACGGCCCCCTGGATGCTCTGGGCCAGCCGGCAGGCACCGTGTCAAAGACGCTGGAATTCGGCGGCCGCACACGCACCTACCTGGTTCACCCTCCCAAAAGTTACAAGGGCAAATTGCCGCTGCCCCTGGTGCTGGTGTTGCACGGCGCCATCCAGGGCGCCACCAACGTCGAGCGCATGTCCGGCATGAGCGCCATGGCGGACAAGGAAAACTTCCTGGCGGTTTATCCGAATGGCACGAGCGGCTCCGGCCTGGCGCCGACTTGGAATGCCGGCGCCTGTTGCGGCTACGCGCAGATGAACCAGGTGGACGACGTCGGCTTTCTGCGCGCACTCATAGACCGGCTCGAGCACGACTACTCGATCGATCCGAAACGCGTTTTTGCGACCGGCATATCAAACGGCGGAATGATGTCCTACCGGCTGGCTTGCGAAATGGCGGACCGAATCGCCGCCATCGCGCCCGTGGAAGGTGCTCAAGACGTGGAGTGCCGGCCTTCGGGGCCCGTCTCGATCCTCATCTTTCACGGCATGGCCGACTTTCTGGTCCCGTACAACGGCGGCACAACGCCGTTTCAGCTCGGTCCGAAACGGTCCGACTCGTCTGTTCCTTCCACCGTATCGTTCTGGGTAAAGCAGAATAGCTGCACGACGACGCCCGAGCGCAAAGAAACGAACCAACTGCGCATTGATACCTACACCGGCTGTCAAGACGGCACTGGCCTCACGCTCTACACCGTCTTCGGCGGCCGCCACATGTGGCCCGGCACAGTCCTCAGCCGTAATCACATTCCCGCCACCGATATCATGTGGTCGTTCTTCGCAGCGCACCCTAAGCAGTAGGCAGGTGGGCAGGTCGGCAGATGGGCAGTTCGGCAGAAAGCGGAAATAAGAGACTGGAAAATAGAAAATAGAAAATGGAAAATGGAAAGTAGCCCTCTCCCTTGGGGAGAGGGTGTCGCGCGACGGCGCCTTCATAAGCCGTCGCGTGACGGGTGAGGGGTTAGTTCCGGTCTATTAAGGTGATCACCAACTGCCTCTTTCCCACCTGCCCACCTGCCCATCTGCCTATCTGCCCACTGCCAGCAACGCGGGCTTTAGCGTCCAAGCCTGTAGTTTTGCAAGTGCCATCAACTGTGGGGCGTCGAACCCTTCCGGAAAGATGACCCAATCCCAGAGCTTTGGCGAATCGTCGGCGACGTAGCGGGCCGCAGCCAGGCGCGCGGGCGGCAAGGTCACATAATTCGGCAAGGTGTGCGTCTCCACCAAGGCGCGCGTGGTCCGGGCGAGAGCCACCAGGTAACTTTCAGGCGGGACGGGCTGGCTACCCATCCAGACCACATTCGGAATCTGGCCGTTCTTCTCGAGAAAGCCGGCGACATCCTGAACAGTGCGCGAGAACTGGCTCCATGAGACATTCATGTCATCTGCCAATTCGGGGGCGGCAAGATCGGGACCGTAGGGCGTCCCGCTCAGGAGGATCGGTTGCGCCGGCTGTTTCCATACCGTGCGAACGACGTACGCATTGAGCAGCGCGAACTGCTCACTGGCGCTCAGTGCATATTCTCCGCGCACCTGAAACGACACGTCTGAGGTGGCTTGTCCGGCAATCTCTCTCAGCTCGGCAGCGGAGAACTGGCGGCCCTGTGCGCGGTCAGGCATCACGCCCAGAGCCTCAGAAGCGGTGATGAAGCGGACGTTCGGGAAGGATTTTACGAAACGCACAAGGTTCTCGAGGTAGTTGAAGTCACGCTCAATTTGCTCGGGGTCCTTCATGGGAGGCTTCTGCCAATCATCTCGCGGGGGATTTGCTCCGCGCGCAAAGTTGACGCCGTCCCAGAACTCGCGGTGGATGAACTCGCAGGGGTGAAAATAAATGCTCACCACGCCGCCTGAGGGAGAGAGTTCGTCATAACTGGCTTTAAAGTTGGCTTTGGCCTGGTCCAGATTCGACCAATCCTGGTTGGGGCGAAGGTCCGATCCCGCTTTGATATTGAAGATATTCAATAGCCCGCCGTACCAAAAGGGCTTGCCGTCGAGCCCGACGTGCGGACCGTCGTCCAGGTAGACTCTCACGCCCCAGGATTTCAGCGCCGGAAAAGCCTGCGGCGCCCAGGAACTGCCGGGTTGTCCATAGCAGGTGGGCGCTTTGCCGAAAATACGGCGCAGGTCTTCGAAGCCGGGCCGCTCGCGGCGGGTGAATTCCGCCGCCCCTTGTTCCCAATCGAGCTTGGATTCATACTCCGCAGGAGTGGGGTGCTGGCTATGCGTGTTCGCATGGTAACCCACTTCGTTCCGGGCAAGCGCCTCGATTACATCCTGACGGCCGCGCGCCGCGAGGGTGCGCCCCTTTTCACCCACCACCTTGAACGTGGCGCGCACGCCCTCACGGGCGAGAATCTCGGCGATGCGCTTGGCCGCGTCATCGCTCTGGGGCAGAATATAATCCTCAGTATCAAACCACAGGACGACATACACGTTGCCTTCGGGAGGTGGCGCGGGCGTCTCGCCCGCTGTCGCGGGAGCGTCCCGCACCCGCCGCACCGGTTCAGCAGCCGACGACAGCCCAAAGTAAACGCTAAAAAGCACGACCAGCAGAGCCCACCGGCCAAGATTCGAAACTCGAAACTCGAAATTCGAAAATCGTCGGACCTTCTCTCCCGATGCGCGTGTCCACATTATCCGTCTCAACAAACTGCGAAAACCCCGATTGATCATCCTCTTTGGCCCTCCCAAGCCTGGCATTATAAACCAGGTGCCCGTTACCAGTGCCTGGCACTGGAGGTTTGTGCTAAGCTCATCGATCTGACGGAATCAGCCCTCTCGCTCGCCGAGGGCTTGTTCTCCCGATCATCCGATTCATAATGGAGAGACGAGTATGAATTCGTTCAGAGAACGAGTCGCTCAAGGCGACATCCTGATTTCCGACGGAGCCATGGGCACTTTCCTGCAAGCCCGCGGCTTGCAGCCCGGCGAGTGCCCGGAAGAGTGGTGCATTTCTCACCCCGAAGTGGTTAAAGGCATTCATGCAGCTTATCTCCTTGCCGGTTCGGACATCCTGGAAACAAATTCCTTTGGCGGGACCAGCTACAAACTGAAACCCTACGGTCTGGCCGGCAAAGTACGCGAGTTAAACCTGGCTGCGGTGGCGCTTGCGAGACAGGTCATCGCCGGCAGGGGTTACGTTGCAGCCGCTGTGGGCCCCACCGGGCGCATAGTCGAAGAGGAGGGTGGAGACGCGACGCCGCAAGAGCTTTACGAGGCGTTCAAGGAGCAAGTGGAGGCTTTAGCGGAGGGCGGCGCGGACGCGCTGTGCATTGAGACCATGGGGTCGCTTACCGAAGCGCTGCAGGCCATCAAGGCGGCCAAGGATTGCACCACGCTTCCAGTGATGTGCACCTTCACGTTCCAGGCCGGGGCCCGCGGTTTTCACACCATGATGGGCGTGACGCCGGAACGAGCGGCGCGAGAGGCGGCGTCGGCCGGAGCGGACATCGTGGGCTCGAATTGCGGCAGCGGCATCACCAACATGATTGAGATCACACGCCAGATGCGGGCTGCACAGCCGCATACGCCCATTCTTGTTAACGCCAACGCCGGTATGCCGGTTCTGGAGGAAGGGAAAACGGTGTTCAAAGAAACCCCGGAATTCATGGCTTCCAAAATCGGCGGCCTCATCAAAGCCGGCGCGCAAATCATCGGCGGCTGCTGCGGCACCACCCCGGAGCACATTACCGCTATCGCGCAAGCCGCCAAGGCAGCCCGCTAAGCCGACAGGCAACAGCCGACGGTCATCAGTCAAAGAGGCTCTGCCTATGACCGACGAGTCATTCTTGTTAGGATTCGCAAGGGCGGGGGCTCCAGAGTCCGTGAGATGCGAAACCGTGGCCGTTGTGCGAGGGTGAATGAAGTTTGAGCTTGTTGGCCCCATAGCAAACGCAGAAGTGATTGCTGCGGGTCCGGGTGTCCGGGTCCGCTCGTACCTCCGAAAGGCCTATGGTCAAGGCCGCTGGCGAAAGATGAAAGGGACCGGCACTATCCGGCTCTCGAATGGCGCTCTGCGCGTGGTGGAGTTACACTGGTATGAGGCGCATGGGATTGGCCAAAGGGACACGAAGATCAAGCGCTACGTGGACGAATCATGAAAACACCAACGAAGCCATTCGCTCTTTGCGTAGACAATACCGACTACCAGGCGTCGCTCATTCCCGGCAAGGTTTATCGGATTCTTCCCGATCCGGTGGCGGCCAAGGATGACTTGGTGCGGATTGTCGACGAGAGTGGCGAGGATTACCTGTATCACCAAAGCTATTTCTTATTTGTGGACTTTCCACGTCGTGTGAAGAAGAGGATTCTCGCCATGCAGGGCGCGGCCTGAGGAGCCGATGGCCCAAGAAGTGTCTAAACCGTACTCGGCGGTCGGCGATGCAAGTGTCGGTGTGATCGTCGGAGGATCCTCACTCTGGTGAGAAAGCTCAGCGAAGCATCTCTGCGGTTTGCCGAATACCCGCGAGCGCAACAACCGAGTTTCTCCGCCCGCCACGAGACGGCGGGGCTCAGAACTACAGAACCACAAGCCCTCCCGTCTATCGACAATCGACCATCGTCAATCTCCAATCAGTGTGTTACGCGGCTGAGTGGAACTTCGGCTCCTCGTTGCTGTTTGCTGAGCTCCGCGGCCTGCATGAAGGCGAATATCTCCAGCGTCTCTTCGGCGCTGACGGGCGGAACTCGCGTGTGCATGAACTTCGCAATCTCAACCAGCAGCGGCCGGTAACTGAATGGTTTGGGTTCGGAGTTGACGACCGTTTTGTCAGTGAACGCGGTTATTCCGTAGGCGTAGAGCCCTTTGCGAAACCCTCTCATTACGCCCAAACGCCCGCCCGGCCATCTTCCCACCACGACGTCCTCGTCGTCTGTATTCATGTGGCTTACGGACTCACATCCTGTCCCCATGAGTGTGAAGAGTATCTCCACGCCATGAATGCCATACCACATCAAGTCAGGGTGGTGAGGTTCGGTGGGCGAGGGGCTGTAGACACTGTAGGTCAAGACACGCCCCACGCCCTGAAGGTTTTTCAGCCGCTGCGTCTCTTCCCAGTACCTTAGTGAAGAAGAACTGAACCACGGCACTCCCGCTTGGCTCGCCAAACGCGCGATCTCCTTCGCATCTTGGTAGCTCGCCGCGAGGGGCTTATCGATGAAGACGGGCTTTCCGGCGGCGAAAACGGGCTTCGCCTGATTGAGATGCGGGCGGCCGTCGACACTTTCCAGCAGAACACCATCCACCATGGCGCAGAGTTTCGGAATACTATCCACGATTTCGATCTTCCACTTGTCGTGCAATTCCGCGGCGTACTTGTCAACCCGCTCCCGGCTTTCGGTGACGTCCGGACTGCCTCCCTTATAGGCAGCCACCACGCGCACGCCGGGGACGTGCTCGGGGTCGGAGGCGTCATTGAAGATTCGACTGAACTCGATGACATGGGAGGTATCCGTACCGATGATTCCGACGCGAATCTCGGGGCTGGCTGCCTCCTGCGCACTTCCCAGGGATACGGCAAGCAATAGCGTCGATACCCCCCCAACCGCTTTCCAGCAAACACAATGTGATAGTAATCTCATGGTCTCCTCGTCTCGTTCATTCGCTCATTCATTCAGGGGACACTCTACCAGCACCTCTTCGCAGGGGCAACCCTTCTGGTAGCCTTGGGGGCCGATCAGTGTCTCCCCAGCAAACGGAATTAAACGGCTAATCCTGAACGAAATGAGCTTAAACCTGCATCGCGCTGGCGGAGTGGAGTATCATAATGTTAGGAAGAGCCCGCTGACCGAGCGGGTGGCGGAGATCGTGTTATGGGTACTCTACAAGAAGTATTACAGAAAGCCGTGCGAGAGGGCGAGCTCTATGAAAAGCTGGAGCGCGGCTTCGTGCGCTGTTACGCCTGCGGGCACTGCTGCCGCATCCCGGATGGCCAATTGGGCGTATGCAAGGTGCGGTACAACCAAGGCGGGAAACTGCTGGTGCCCTGGGGCTATGTGGCGGGCGCCCAGTGTGATCCCATCGAGAAGAAGCCCTTTTTCCACGCCTACCCTGGCGCATTGGCTTATAGCTTCGGGATGATGGGTTGCGACCTGCACTGCGGCTACTGTCAGAACTGGGTGACCTCACAGGCTTTGCGTGATCCAAGCGCCGTCTCGCCGCCCTTGCGCGCGACGGCCGAGGGACTGGTGCGGGAGGCCTTGGAACACGGCGCGAAAGTCGTCGTCAGCACCTACAATGAGCCGCTCATCACCAGCGAATGGGCCGTCGCGGTTTTTAAGGAAGCGCGCGCCGCAGGCCTCACTACCGGATATGTCTCGAACGGCAACGCCACCCCGCAGGTACTCGAATACCTGCGGCCCTGGGTGGACCTTTATAAGGTGGACCTGAAAAGCTTTGAGGACCGGCATTATCGGCAGCTCGGCGGGCGAATGCAACCCATCCTCGACACCATCCGCAGGCTGCACGAGATGGGATTTTGGGTGGAGATCGTCACCCTGATCGTGCCCGGATTCAACGACTCAGACGACGAATTGAAGCGTATGGCGGAGTTTCTGGCCGGCGTTTCGCCCGACATCCCCTGGCATCTCACCGCCTTTCACAGGGACTACAAGATGACCGGGCCGGAAGACACCAGTTCGCGTACGCTGGTGCGGGCTGCCGGGATTGGCAAGGCTGCAGGCCTGCGTTTCGTCTATGCGGGAAACCTGCCCGGCCGGACTGGTGAACTTGAGAATACCTGTTGTCCTGATTGCCATGAGCTTCTTGTGGAGCGTGTGGGGTATCACGTCCTCGATTATCGGCTCACGGCGACCGGCTCATGCCCGGGCTGCGGCGCTGCCATCCCGGGACGCTGGGGGGCGGGTTTCCAAGGCCAAATTACCGACCTTCCTTACCTGCCGGGCTCCTCGATCTTCGACCGCATCCGCCCGGGCCGTCGCTGAGAACTGCTTCGAGTTATGGCAGTCAATCCCCTCATCCGACAGCTCTGGTCGTAGGGGCGGCCCTTGTGGCCGCCCGCGGGCAACCACAAGGGTTGCCCCTACGGCTCGGGTGAAGGGGTGCGCGGTTCAAGCGGGGGAGAGTCGTTAGCGCAGCCCGTAGAACAGGTATCCCGGCCCCACTCGCATGTTGTGCATGAGTGAGGCGGGCGAGACGGCGGCGAGGAGCAATCCTCCCACGGCCTGGGCCAGAGCGATGGGCCAGATGTTACGATGCCGCGCGAAGATTTCGGCGAAGACAAATCCGGCCACGGTCGTGGCGACCATGAGGATCGGATTGGGGATGTGAGCCGAGCCGAAAATGACTCCCACCAGAAGCGAACTCAGGTGACGATTGTGAATCGCTTCCATCAGCCGGTTATGAAAATAGGATTGCGCGAGATATTGCTGAAAAGCGCACCAGGCGGCGTATCCCAGGAAGGAATACAGGGCGTGCCAATTCAGCGGCACAATCGCCAGAACATGCCGCGCAAACCCGAAGGCGAGCAGCGGAACGTAGAAGACCAAGGCAATCGGCAAGACCAGTTGAGCGCTCTCTCGCGCTTCGCCAAACGTCAGCCCCAGGCTTCGCAAAGTGTCTCGGTGCACCACGTGGCTCACCAGGATGATGCCGAAGAGGACCATCCAGGTGTGGGGATAGGTGTGCTGCCATCGCCAGATATAGGTGAGAATCCCGGCGTAAATCAGCAATGCTTCCAGGGCCGAAAGAATCGGCGACCAGGAATGGGGTAGACTAGTAGGTCCGAATGCTCCCTCTGAGGTTACCGTGCTCACTAAATCCATTCTAGCCCAAACCGTCCAACGTGGCAAAAGCCGCCGCGACGTCCTGATTTCACTCATAGCGCCGCCCTTTAGCCCCCCACTTACCGACCTCAAGGTCGGCGCTACGCGGAAGTCGGGACGTCGCCAAACCCGCCGCTTCCTTTTGACGGCGCTCGCGCTGGCTGCTTTGGTCTTCACGACTCCGCCCAACGCCCCTGCGCAAGTTTCTTCCAATCTGCCGCGAGAGCGGCACGTGCTGGTAGTTTCGGTGGATGGGATGGGCGCCAGCCTCTACCAGCTTCTTGCTGCGAAGGTTCACATTCCCAACCTGGCGCGGCTGCGCCAAGAGGGAAGCTACGCCGAGGGCGTACTGGGAGTTTATCCCACGGTGACCTACCCCTCGCACACGACAATCGTTACAGGGAGAATGCCGGCTGAGCACGGCATCTATTCCAACTTATCTTCGCGCGAGGCGGGCAAGAACCCCGGTGAGTGGTTCTGGTTCGCCAAGGCTATCAAGACGCCCACACTCTGGGACGAGGCCAACGCCCACCGGTTGAGCAGCGGCGCAGTGTTCTGGCCGGCCACGGCAGGCGCGCCGATTTATTGGGATATTCCCGAGATCTGGGATCCCCAGAAGCCTCTCCAGGTGGATCCGGTTTACGTCGCCAAGTACGCCACGCCGGGGCTCCTGTTTGAAGCTCTTTTGGAAATCGGACCGCCGAAAGCAGGCCAGGAACTTGATGTGACGCGGGCTCGCCTGGCGACCTTCATCCTGAAGAAATACAAGCCCGACCTTCTTTTGGTTCACTTGTGCGATCTGGATGGAGTTGAGCACCAATTCGGTCCCAACAGCTCCGAGGCCGCCGCGACGCTGAAGAAGATCGACGGCCACATCGGCGAACTGCTTGCCGCCGACGAGGCCGCCGGGCTAGCCGATTCCACGGACGTGTTCATCGTTTCTGACCACGGTTTTCTGCCCGTCGGCGCGGAGATCAATCCCAACGTGCTGCTGGCGAAGGCGGGGTTGTTGACCGCGGATAAGGAGGGGAACCTCACGGGAGGGCGAATCGCCACGCTCGCCAATGGAGGATCGTTCTTCATCTATTGGCCGCAATCCCATGACCTTCGCTCCGAGGTCAGCGAGGCCCTGAAGCCCTTGCGCGAGTCGGGCGCTCTCTGGGGCGTTCTCGACCGCGCGGCGCTGAAAGATTTGGGTGCAGAGCCCGCCGCGCAGATGGCGCTCGAAGCCTCGACAGGTTACGAATTCGGGAGCGGCGCGGCCGGCGACGTGATCTCATCGGGGAGGAAAATCACGGGAACCCACGGCTACCTGCCTTTTCGCCGCGAATTGGAATCCTCCTTCATCGCGTGGGGACCGGATATCAGGGCCGGAGTGGATTTGCACACGATTCGCATGACGGAAATTGCTCCCACCATCCTAAAGGCGATGGGCATCGACGACCCGAAATTCGGCGAGGAGCCGCCCCTCGTCGAGATCTTCAAATGAAGGAGTCGGGGAGTCAGCAGTCAGGACCTGCTTGCGTCTTCGGATCTTTGGCCGTTCCCCAAAACGGAAACACGAACCGGATGGTCAAGAAAATCCCCAGGGCCAGCGTTATCCCGATGAGCTCAAGAAACGCCGCGCGCAGGAACTTGCTGGCGGGAAGGCCCAAATACTCGCGCACCCAAACCCAGGCACAGATATCGTAAACATACAGGCCAACTGTGCAGTCGCGGGTGGTTCGACTGGCGGCCGTCAGGAACAGAGCAATCATGAAGACGCCCACGACGATCCTCACCGCGGACACAACAGTTCTGAGCTGGGCTTGTTTCCCCTCCACTCGCGATTGTCCGGCCGTGCGGTCCATGCCGCGGCATTCTAACGGCTGATGGGAATCTTTTCAAGGAAAAGCCTCAGAAGTGAAGAAACCCTCCCCCGGCCCGCACCGGCTAATGAAAGCACCGTCGCGGGCCGAATCAACAACCCTAAAGCACTAGCTTCTGGCGCTGCCTCTCCGCCTCTTCCGCTTCTTCGGCGGCGAGGGTTGCGGCGCCGCTGTTGTGCCCGTCGGCGTCCCGGCCAGCGACTGTAAAATCGCCGCGCCGTTGGGGCTGCCCCAGCCGCTGCAGGCATCCCATCCTGGTCCCGCCGAATAGCCGTCGTTATTGCCGGAAGTGATGTCGTGGAACGTCCCGGCGGCCACGGCGACGGTTTGGTAGAGGGTGGGATTCAGGTACCCCACCGAAGTTTTCAAACTGGAATTGAAACCGGCGATCAAACCTGCCCAGAGTGGCGCGACTGCGCTGGTTCCTCCCACAACAATGTCGCTGCCGTCCACATCGATCTGATAGCCGGTAAAAGGATCGGCATCCCCCGCCACGTCCGGCACGCCTCGGCCCACGAAGTTCCCGGGGTTCACGGAAGAAGGCACATTCGCGTTGGCCTGCCAGGTGGGAAGCGGAAACGTTGCGCTCACACCCCCGCCGGTCGCGCCGTTATTAGGAAGGTCGTTCCACACCACTTCGCTCGAGATCGTAGTTCCGCTGCCTACCAGGTGCGTCCCGCCGCAAGCCAAGGCGTAGGGGCTGGAAGCGGGAAAGTCGACGTGGTCCAGGCCATCGTCGACTCCGTCCGTGGCGCCGTTATCACCCGCGGCGATGCAGACCGTGACGCCGACCGCCGACGCCGCCTGAAGGGCGCTGTTGTAAGACTGTAGCGATTGCGAGGTCCAGGTGGATTCCGGCCCGCCCCAACTGATGGAGATTACCGACGGGTTGTTTGTCTTATCGTTCACTGCCTGGTTAATTGCGTCCAGAAACCCTGAATCGGTGTTGGGAGCGAAATAGACCGCGATCTTTGCTCCCGGAGCCACAGCTCCCGCGACTTCGATATCCAGCATGACTTCCGCGTCGGGGCCGCCGCTGTCCCCTGTAGGTTGATTCGACGCACCGTCGACGGACACCGCCGTAACCGTGGGTGCCGGGGAAATGCCCAGCGTGCTGAAATAGGTATTCAAGTCGGATTGCGTATAGCCTCCTCCCAGCTCGATGATGCCGATCGTCTGGCCCTGGCCGGTGGCGCTGGAAGGAAAATCATAAAGCGCACCAACTTGGGGCGCAGTGTACGAAACGGATGAAGAGGCATTGGCGCGCACCTGCGCGGACGCGGCGTTTGAAGCGATGCGGAAGTGCGCTTGCGCTTGAGGCCGGTTGTCGAGGCCGTGAACGCTGACAATAATGTCCTTCAGGCTTGCCGGAATATACACCGAACCAACGCGCCCGCGATATGTCGCCTGTGGTCCTGCATACATATTTAAGTCCACTTGAAAGGCTCTGGCGCAAGTGGCGGCGGTTCCCTTGAGCCTCACCGTCCTCGCTGCCAGGCTCACACCGGAAACGGTGAGCTTGTGGGCGCGTGCAAACTTCCGGATCTTCTCCACGTCTTTGGCGTCTGCCCCATAGCGTTTTTCGTACTGGGCTCGGGTCAGGCGCTCACCGCCGGCTATCACCTCCGCCAGAGGCTTCACGTTTTTGCTTAACGAACGCGGGCGGATCACCACCGTCACTTGCACTTCTTCATTGGGATTACACGAACCTGACTGGCTCGCGCCAGGCATCGGCTCGCGCACACTGCCGGGTATCGCGACATATTCGTTAGTTGGCATCCTTCCCCCTTTTTGGTCTCTTAGAATGGTTACCGCCGCATCAATTTAGATGCTCCGAAAACAACTCATGGCGGCGTGTGGCGCGGGCGTCTCGCCCGCGCTAAACCCCATCGCCATGCGGCAATCCCAGCTTGAATCGGAGCAAGTCATACTCGCGCATCGGCTTGAAGATGTCCGGCTCCTGAAATGGCCACAGTTGAGCCTTGGCGGCGTTTGACCCGGAAGCGTCGAGTATGCCGTTCACGGCCCGGCGAGCCGCTTCGTTGGCTCCTTCCATAGTTGCCAGGTCCGTATAGGTGCGTACGTAGTCCGACGCCAGGAAAAGGTTCGGTATTTCCGTTGAAGCGTCGGGGCGGTACTGAAGCGAACCGGCGGGATTGATCAGCAGAGGCTCCGCGTTGGTAGCGGAACTGGGATTCGGAAACTGGATATCAGGATCGAGAAACCACGAGACCAGGTTGCCGTCGCTGAGCGTCTCACGACCACCGGTATTCAAATGCGTCTTGAGCTGGGCCCACGCCTCGGTTTTAATCTCCGCGGCGGTGCAACTCGTGGCTGCCTTGCCGTAAACAATCCCCGGCGTGTCCCAATCTGAAATATCGACGGAGAGGATGCCACGCACGTTGCCGTCACCGAGACCGGCGAAATCAATTCCCGGCCAGAACTGCCTTTGAGAAATCGAAGTGAGCGCCCAAGGAGAGTCGAGATAGTTGGAATGGCCATGCACCAGAGGAACATCGTCTTTCAAATAGAATTGGATTCCGTTCATCCAGCGCGTCTCGAGCTTGTCGAGATGGGCGAGAGACGGCGCGGCACTCTTGATGCCATCGGTCACTAACCCCGTCATGATCTCCACAGGAAGCGCGCTCACGTAGTAGTCGGCCGTCACCGTGGAAGATATTCCGCCTTGTTCGACGAGCACTTTGCCGATGCGGCTGCCCTCGATCTCCAGCGAGCGCACCAGGGAGTTTCCCTGCAAACTGACTCCCAGCGACTGGAGGTACGCGATCCACGCGTCGATCCAGGCTTGGTTGGTGGGGCCGTTCAGAACGCGGTCGAATCCTCCCGGGCTACACATCAACCCGAGCATGAGTTGCAGGTCGATGTAGCCCACGGTCCGTGTGCTGCTGATTTCCGCCTTCATCGCTACCAGCGACCGCGTCATGCCCTCGCCTAGATACTTCTGATAACTCACGGACTTATCCTTGGCAGCGATGAAATCCCACCAGGCAATGTTTTCATATTCGGCGAGCCGCCGCTCCTGGCAACTGGTTAGCAGCACCAGCAGGCGATCGATAAAGAACAGGAGTTCGTCATCCGGTATCCCCAGGTTGGCGAAGAGAGACTTGAAGACGGCCGTCCAGTCATCGAGGGTTTGAGGGAAGCGCGTGGGATCGAGGAAGGCGACTTGCCCCGTGCGCGCGATCTGCACGCGCGTCGAAAAAACCAGGTTGTCAAAAACCGATTTGCCGGCAGACGGAATGCGCTTCATGGAGTCCGGCAGGTGTTTGTAGAAACTCGGAAAGAAACGGAACCCGTGCTCGCCGGGCAATGGACTTCGGCCGGGTGTGGCCGAGTTCGGCACCGGGATGCTTCGCGCCTTGCCGCCGAAGTCGGGCCGACGCTCATAGACCACCACCTCGAACCCTCGCTCGGCAAGTTCCTGCGCCGCGCTCAGGCCTCCCACCCCACCACCCAGAACTGCGACTCGAAAGCTCATTATTGACCTTTTCAAATGCGCGAAGTGCCTTGGAGTGCGGCAGCGAAGCTGCCGCCTTGGAATCGGTACCCGACGGCGGCAGCTTCGCTGCCGCACTCCAAGGCGGCTTCGGCGCAGGGCTAAAGCGTCTTCATAAATTCAATGAGATCCCACTTTTCATTATCCTTTAAGTCGACACCGAATGTGTGTCCTACATTGGAATTCCCCGGCATACAGATTTCGTACTTGAAGCCCTCGCGCTCCGCATCCGGCCCGGACGTGAGGAAGCCCACGTTCTTCGGGTCGTACACGTCATACCCCGTGTAAAACACCGCCGGGCGCTTCTCGACGGGTCCGAGCAGGTCCCACAACGTGGGCACGGAGCCATTGTGCAGATACGGGGCGCGCGCCCAAACACCATCGAGAGGAGTGTCGCTATACCCGTTGGTCTTGCGATAGGCGTCGAACTGGAACGGTGGCGTAGTGAACGTGTGGAAACGATCGACAAGGGCCTCCGTGAAGGAGTCCAGGCGATGCCGGTCGGTCCCGACGGACTCGATGGGTGTCACCTGGCCGGTTTGAGGCGAGCCGAAAGCATGGCAAGAGGCGCATTGGCTCTCGTAGATGGCCTTGCCGCGCGCCGCCTTGGCCTGGTCAATCGGAAATGGAAACGTGGGCGGGTGCAAGTCGAGTAAGAAGTCTGTGACTTCCTTAAAGCTTGCGGGAATAACCGATTGAGGTGTAGCGCCCACGGCCATGGCGGCGGCGTAATTGCGTTCCGTGAGCTTATTGTTGTTCCCGTCCCAGTGCAGATACAGATTCTCGCGCGGCCGCTGGTTCCAAATCTGCGGCAGGTCGACGGTTCCGATGGAGCCGTCATCGGGCATGTGAAAAACGTTGATCTTGGTGGGGTTGAAGGTGTCTACGCGCCCGCGGCCCTCGGAGGGGCGGCTGTCCTGCCAACTGTACGCTATCTTTTGCGTCAAGAGGCCGTGCTTCGTAACCGGAATGATCATGAAGCGGTAGACGAGTCCCACGAACCACGATGTTTTGTGCACCTGGTCGATGGCCTTCAGCACATTGGCTGAAGTAAAGCGAGGATCGCTTGCGCAGGCAAATAGAAAGTGCTGGAAGGCCTCGAGATCGAGAGTGTGTGCAGGAGCTCCCAGAATCACTTTGGGTGTGTCGGAGGGCGACGCACGGTAAGTGCCCGTGTGACAGAGCGAGCAGTTGGCCTCCAGCGCCGGGTAGCCGATCTTGCGCAAAGCGAATCCGATCGGGATCTCCTGGCCGGGTTCGAAGATAAAGCCGAAGGAAGCCCAACCGCCAGGGCCCGGCAACTTCTCGGGGAACATTGCAGGTAATATTTGCCAGATGTAGTAGGGAAGCCGGCTTTCGGTGCTCAAGCCGATGGGCGCGTGCTTGAAATGCTCTTCCGGCTTGGCGCCCTGGAAGTCCGGCTCCGCCCGCAGGAGGTTATACCAGAGCCCGAAGCCAACCAGCGCGATCACGATCAGCAGAATCGCAAGCGCGGCCTTGACCCAGGCGGGGTGCAGGACACTCTTGAGCCAATTGCCCGCGCCCACCAGGGCGCTCCCCATGCCCCGCAGGCTCACGCGATTCTCCGGTGGTAGAGCGGGATTCAACAGGAAGAGGAGCAAAACGGCAAAGGTGAGGTCGGCGAAAAGTAGCGGCCCGACGACGTTCGCGGGGGCCGACTGCCGCAGCAAAACAAACCAGAAGACCGAAGCGATCCAGCGCGCTACGACCACCAGTTTGGTGTGTGTGGGATGACGCGCCGGCGCGACCGCCGAAGGTGCATAGAAAATGCACAAGGTCAGCAGGAGCATCCCCACATTTTGAAGCCAGAGCAAGGACGTCTCCGGCGGCATGTCCAGGCTCGCCAGCAACATGTCCGGCGCAAAGATGGCGGGGAGAGCAAAACAGAGATTGCAGAGGATCCCGATCCATACGATCCGTCCGAACCATTTTTCCGCTGTCCCCATCTTCACTCCTCTCCCCGTGTCATTCCGAGCGCAGCGAGGAATCTCGCCCTGTTCTTTCCTGCACCTACCCGGCATTCCCCTTGAGGTCCCATCCACCTCAGCGCAGAGCGAGATTCCTCGCTGCGCTCGGAATGACAGCCCGGAAGTCGGTTACTGTGTTGCCTCCAAATGCTCCACGATGAACGGATAAACATCATTCACGGCGTTCTTGCCAAAGATGCAGTCGATGTGCCCATAGCCCGGTATCACCTGCCGCTTGTAGAGGCTGCTGCCGTTTGCCGCGGCCAGGTCGTGCAGGGCGATCTCGGTGCTTTCCGGCAAAAAGCATTCGTTCTGCGCCCCATGGATAAAGGCGATGGGAATGGCCAGCCGGTCAAGGTGAGGCAGATAAACATTCTTGCCGTCGAAGTCCACCAGGTGGCCGGTGTTGGCCAGGCGGGCAAGGTGGATAAAAGACTTCATGTTGGCCACGCCGAACATTTCGTGCAGCGCGTCGTGCGTCGGTTCATTAAGGTTGGCATGTTCGTAGAGTGGGGCGTACATGAAGGTGATGCGATGGCACGTGGCGCTGGTACAGCGATTCTTGAGGTCCAGCGGGTAAAGCTTCAGGCCTTCGTCATAGACCTTGGCCAGCAAGCTCTCGTGGTTGTCCACATAAGCTGTGAGGCTTTCGATCCCCACGTCTCTGAGGAAAGACGGCAAGTGCAGGCCGGTCTTGAGGCGCGTGGCCAGAGGGGTGCGGAACTGGGTGGCGATCTGCGAGGCCACGGCGGAACGCACGCCCTTGAGCCCCGCCAGCATGGCCATGAAGAACGTGGTAGATCCCCAGCAATGCACTACCATCTGGACGCTCTTCGCGCCGGTAAGTTCCAAAACCTTGGCGACCGCGGCGGGATAGTCCCTGGTCGCCACGTCGTCGCCGCTCGCTTGAAGCGTGGCGGCCGGCAGCGAGATGCTGGAACGGTAATCGAGCAGCCACACGTCGTAGCCGCGAGCGAAAAGGTATTCGAGCAGATTGGTCTCAATGGTGTCGATGGAGAAGATCAGGCTCGAGACGCCGAGCCCATGCGCGAGGATGACTGGACCCTTGGCGCCCCCCTGATAGCGAGTCAGGCGAAGCCCCACGCCATCTTCAGTCTTAAAGAACGCGACTTGCGGCACGCCCACCCGCAACGGACGCTTTTGGCGGGGCGGCGCATCCGCATTGAACACGCCGGGCTGGACAAACACGTCTGCATAGGTGTCGAACAACGGACCGAGAAAGAACCGCGCAAACCGCGCTCCCGCAGCAACGCGCTCGGCGAGGCTGCCGGCATTGATTACTTTCATGGTAGTCAGTTGACGCGCGAAGTCCTCCGGAGCAATGTGGAGTATCCCTTTGCCCAAAATTGGGCTGGCCGCACTCTCGCCGTCGTAAATCGTGCTGTAAAGGGTGGAGGTTGCGGGCCAGACCTGAAAGACGGAGTCGGGATGCGTCACCTTGAATCCTTCGAAATAAAAGGTGCGCCCGTCCTCGCTAGCCACCTTCATGCGGTAACGCATGTTGTGGGTGTCCACGTTATTTGCGTCGACGGTGAAGAGGTTGAAGCGCCCTTCCGCCACAGTGAGAGGCTGGGGAGAAATCGCCGGTGCCAGCACTGTCCCCGCCATGCGAGCTTCGTGCGCGGGATTGGAGATCATGTCGTCCAGGTCTTCACTCGCAATGGTGAGCGTGAACTGGAAGGGCGAGTTGTCGGTTTGGCCTTGTTCGTATCCGCGCTGGTAAATGGGGTCGAGTTGCAGCGATGGGGTAGGCGTCTTCGCTTGCGTCGAGAAATAACCCTTCATTGTCTCCGTGAACTCGACTCCGGCCTTCGCGGCCGCAGCCGCCTTCGGCGTCGACGGCAGGCGGTAGTCGATCTGCCAGCCTCGGTCCTGCGCCAGTAGCGCCATAGAGCGCTCCGCTACTGCCGAAATGGTGAGCAGCGGATTGACCCCCAGCGGGGTGGGAATTACGGAACCATCGGCCGCGTAAAGATTGTCATAAACGCCTGTGCCCGCGGTACCTGAAAACACCTGCCCTTTGTGGTTCACGACTCCGCCGCCCGCGTCGTCCGCCATCACGCATCCTCCCAACGGATGCACGGTGGTCAGGTTTTTGTGAAGCAGCTTGTTCCAAAGCGGATTGTGAACGAACACACCGCCCAGAGCCTCCGTGGCCTGTTTCAAGCGGGCGTTCACTTTCTCAAAGATGGGCTGGCTGCCGACGCCGGGCCAGCTCAGCCCAAGGTTGCCTTTCGCATCCAGGCTCATGCGTCCGGCACCATTGTCGTGGGTCATCACCAGGTAAGTCTGCGAGTGATGGACGGCGCCACGGTAAGGGCCCTCGAAGTCCGTCAAGAGTTCCCGCTCTCTTTCCTTGATGAGCTCTGTGCCCGCGACCGGTTCGGCCGCGCCGGCGACGGCCGCGGCGACTGCAAATGCGGCCGGGAGGAACGCGCCCAGCGCTCCGGGAGGCGATCCTTCTTCAGCGACCATCCCGTCGGTGAGGACCGGCTGATGCCGCATGTCGATAATCCCCGTGATGCATGGCCCCACGGGGGGTATCTCGCCGGCCTGATGATGCCCCCAACCCACTCCGTTGATCACCTGCGCGGTGTCGTATCCGAAGCCGAGTATGTCTCCATTCCCAGTAAAGTTTTCGCCCAGCCGATTTGACAACGACAGGCCGTGCTGCGCCGAACGGAGCAAAATCTCAGTGGAGCCGAGCGTGCCCGCGCCTAGCACAACGAGGTCAGCAGTGACTGCGACATTCGGAGCTTTGAACTTCTCCCGCCCCACTCCCAACAGTTCGCATTGCACGAGCCATTGGTGGTTCTTGCGCTCGAGCCAACGCACGGAAACTTCGGTAAAGATCTCCGCGCCATGATTGACCGCGTCGGGAAGGTAGTTCATGATCAGGGTGTTCTTAGCCGCATAGTTGCATCCCGTAACGCAATCTCCACAATTGGCGCATTGGTGCTGTTCCACGCCCACATGGTTCGGGCCCTCCAGCGTGAAGTTGACGTTAATCGGCGTGCGGTAAAACTTCTGGCCCAAATGCTGCGCCGACTTTTCGAGCGCGCTCAGCTTGGGCAGTTCCGGCCCGTCCTGAGGATAGGGGTTGGGTTTGAGCATCTCTTCGGCCAGCGTGTACCCTTTCTCGAGCGGCGTGGCGTGATCGATCTCGAGCGTCTGGTCCACAGGTTGCGGGCTGCGAAGCTCACGCGGCCAGCGCGGGTCGTCGAAGACGCGAGGCTCCGCGCGCAGAGCTACATTGGCATTGACCAGAGATGTCCCGCCCAGGCCGCAGCCCACAAACACGTTGATGTCCGGGTGGATATGAAAGTCGTAGAGTCCGGTTCGCGAACCCGCTTGCGGGACCTCCGGCGTGTGCGTTTGCATTTCGCCGACGGCTTCCGTCGACCGGTTCGGATATTCACCGGGCTGGAATTCCCGCCCGCGCTCCAGCACGCAGACCTGCTTTCCCGCCCGCGCCAGCCGCGAAGCGGCGATTGCGGCCCCATATCCGGACCCGATCACAACCACCTGGTAGTATTCTTTGAGGGTTTCAATCGGTGACGCTAATCGAGCCATGCAGCCCTCCGGAAAGTCGAGAGTCAAAAGTCAAGAGTCGAGGAGTCGCGTGCGCGCTGATGGCCCTCTCCCTGGGGAGAGGGGTGGCCCGCGGCCGGCGCTACATCGACTGCTCGTACATCGGCGTGTCTTCGTCGCTGTCCTGGTAGTACGAGACCTTGCCTGAGGCGCCGTCGAGATCGATGACGGCGTAGCCGTGGTTGCAGAGCCCACCGGTGGTGTCCAGTCTAATAGGATTGCCGTCGTCGCCCTTGATCAAGGGAACGTCAGGGTGTTTCGGCACCGTGACCACCTCGTCGATTCCCACCGGAAATGCGCCATGGCCGAGGCAGCAGCTCCGCGCCAGGTTCATGTAAGAATCGTAGAGCACGAAGTCATGCTCATGACCCCAGATCCAGTGAGTCAGCTTCGGCAACAGGGGACCGAGTTGAGACGCCAGACGCATGTTGACTTCCTGCCCGTCGATGCTGTCGAAGGCCGTAAAGAGCTGATGGTGTGAAAGCAGCACTGTCTTGCGGCCGCCGGCATTGTTCACCTTGTCGGTGAGCCACGTGACCTCGGTGTCCTGTAAAAACGTTGCCCCAGCCCCTCCGCCTGCCGGATTGTGGTCGTGGTAACCCGTATCGATGGCAATGAACTGCCAATTGGCGTTGCGAAGACAAAAGTAGCTGGCAGGCTGGCCTAGTTGCTGAATCAGTTGGTAATAAGGAACGCCGCCGGAGTACATGTCGTGATTGCCCGCAAGTGTGAAGGTGGGAATGCGGTCGAGCTTGTCGCCGAGGTTCAGAACCTGCTGCCAGATGTTCAAAAAGTAATTGGTGATCTCGAACTGGGTACCGGCATAGTAAATGTCGCCGAGGTGGATGACCACGTCCGGCTTCTTATCGGCAATCTGCCGCAGCACCAGCTTGGCGGCGTCTTGACCGGTCCCCCAGTCCCCGATGATCGCCACCCTGGCTTTGTCCGGCAGCTTGCCGTCGATGACAAAATCGCTCAGGTTCTTATAAACGATGTACGGAATCTGTTTTTGCTGGGCGACAAAATACTCGGCGTATTTGGCGGCGGCTTCTGAATATCGGGGATCGCAGTCGCTGAACTTGGCAAGCTCTTCCTTGTATCGCTCCTCGTCGGCTTGATTTCCCGTAATCTTCGCCTTCGCCAGTTTGAGCGCCGTGAGGGAACAGAAGCCGGCGGTTTGGGCCAACCCCTCGGTGGCCGGATGTTCCGCGGTGGCGGCTGAAACGGGCGCACCCGTGTCAACTTGCGTGCAATAGGCGATGGCTTCGGAGGACATCGAGTCGAGATCCTCGGGTCGCCCTGCGGCGACCTGCGCTGCGCCTACGTCCTCGACCTGCGTACCGGCGGCAGCTTGAGCTTCAACTTCACCAACCGCGGCCTGCCATATCGAAAGCTCGGGATCGTGAAACTGTTTGAAACGCGACATAGATTGGCTCCTTTTATGTTGTCACCCCTTGTCCATTTGGCATCTCGCGTGACGGTCTTTCCAGGTTCGTCCTAAACCGACGTCATCGCCCGCAGCAAATCCACCAGGCCCGCGCCTTGGTAGGCGCGGTCGCGCCCCAGGTCCGTGGCCGTCTTTATAAAGATTTGTTTTACGTTCTCCGGATCCCCCCGGTATTCGCGGTGTCCCGAAAGAAACGCCGCGATGACTCCTGAAACGTGCGGCGCGGCGGCGCTGGTGCCGCTCGCTTCCTTGTATTCGTAACCCTGCTCAGGATGGGCGTGGCAAGACATGATCTTCTCGCCCGGCGCCACCAGGTCCGGCTTCATCCTGCCATCCGCCGTCGGTCCCTTCGACGAAAAGTAAGAAACTCCATAACGATGCGGAGCGCTCTTGTGGACCGAACCGACCGAGATGGCCGCTTCCGTGTTGGCGGGATCGGTAATCGAGGAGACCACGGTCACCGGCTCCGGCTCTGCAGTGCTCATGATTGTCTTGCCGTAGCCCCAGTTGCCGCAGGAAATGACCACAATCAGCCCGGAGTCCACCGCCCGCGTCACTTCCTGGCACAACGGGCTGTACCCGCAGCCGTAGCTCTGCGGGTCGAAAGGGTAGCCAAGGCTCATGTTGGCGCCATCGACGCGGATAGCGACGCTGGAATCGTTCAGCTTGCGCAAGTATTCCAGGCCGCGGATTGCTGCCGAGGCTGAACCAGTCCCGTCGTCATTGAGAACCTTGATGTTCAGGAGTTTGGCCAGCGGCGCCACGCCGGAGGGGCAGGCTTGGAGTTCGGTCAACTGCGGGGCGTCGCCCTGCTCTTCCTGGTACGTGGCGGCGTGGTAGGGCTTGCCTTCCGGCCAGGTTGGGGCAACGCCGGCAATAATGCCGGCAACGTGCGTGCCGTGGCCTTCGCGGTCATCGAGCGCGTCGGAACTCGAGAAGTTCTTGCTGAGAGTGCCGTCGACGGTGTTCAGAGCCGCAAAATGGGGATGAGCGGCGTTGATTCCAGTGTCCAGCACCGCCCACGTGATCCCCTTGCCTCGGGCCTCAAAGGTTCGCCAGCACGATGTGGCCTTCACGGTATCGACAGAACTGAGCAGGTGGCCGTAGGTCGTCTCGTCTTTCCAGATCTGATAGACATATTGACGCAACTGGGCAAGTTTCTGGATATCCTCGGGGAAAAGGGAGGCGAAAACGTAGAAGTCGCTTTCGCTCACCTGATCGGTCTTGTCGCGCAGAAACTCCTTAACTTGCGATTTCGATTCTTGAATTCCCGTCAAGGAAGCCGCGCCGGGGTCTCTCAGTGACACAATTACCGGAATGCGTTGCCGTTCCTGCCCCTCTTGCGCGTCCATCTCATTCTGGATGGAACGAGCGATTACGAATTTCTTCATGCTGGGGCGATGGGTCTTATTCCCCATACGGTGCCTCGCCTATTGATTGTTATGCCCTGAACTGTGACGACGAATGTTGCTAGATGCGTATTGTTTATAACACAACTACACCGGCGGGGGCAACAATTGTGGATGCCCGAGGGCGCTGACAAAGCCTGCCCCCACGGCTATGCCGGCGGCCTGGCGACTCGCAGCGTGAGATGGGGCGATACGACTCGCGCACTCGCCTGCGAGCGTCGTCCCGAAGCGAGGTCCATAGCGATGAGACCCCAAGGGTCGCCAAACCTGTCGTGAGTGTTGCTTGCCACCTCCGCCATGCGATGCCACAAGTCGTTTTGTGCTTGTTTGAAGGCGGGACTATTGGTCGCGGGTGGAGGATCTTGAGCAAAGAAGCGCCTGGCAGCACTCAGTGTCACGGCCAGCTTCGACATGGTGTTTGCCCACCACTCGATGAGGAGGTAGTCTCCGGCAATGATGGGAATCTGCGAGTCGGGCCGGAGGTCCGGAAACACCATGGCAAGATTGGTTGCCGTGCCGCCGGTGTCTTTGACCTGCTGCCAGACTGCGTCGCTGACCAGGCTGCGCAGCCGAAACCCATCGTCGGCATCCGCATGCAGGAGCTCTCGAAGCGCCTGGCGGCCGATCTGCTCGAATTCATCGCTTCCGCGTGGCTGGCCGTCAACCCGAAGGTAAAGGCTCTGGCTGAGGCTATCGTCGTAATCGGTGCCGATGTAACACGTCGAGCTTCCAAAATCGGTCAGGTTCGAGAGCCTTGTCTCTTTGTCGGCCTCTGAAACCAAGCCTAAGGCAAGAAGGGCGTCTAGATAAGCGCCCATGGTTTGGAGATCAGTTTTTGCATGAGATGCAAAATGCCAGTAGGAGGCTTTCAGGGCCGGCCCGTGCGCGATCAAGCCGCTGCATCGGTAAGCTGCGGTGATCAGGAAAGATTGCGCCAGAACCTTGCGCAGTTTATCGGAGTCGGCGAGGAAGTTCACCGCTCCGCTCACGTGGGTCGCGTTGGCCTCATCGGTGATGAGGACTGCGCCACTCGCCGCGTCGGTCAGGACCGTTCCTTTCAGCAGAAGATCGTTGATCGAAGCGTAGTTGTAGAGTCCCAGGATGTTGATGCTGAGAGTGTGTCCCGTTTTTCGGGTGCTGGTGAGAAGATTCTGAATCTCGGAGATGCCGTGGGGCAGAGTTCCCGGCGACCCCAGCAGTGTGGTCAGGTTCAAGCGTAAGGCGTCTTCGAGGGCGGCCTTGCCCTCCGGTCCGAGGTCCTGCCAATCGATCTCATAGAGGAATGCCGACTCATCAGATGCAAGCGCCTGAATTTCCTCCTGGACGGCGAGCTCGAGTTGGCGCTGCACGGAGGCTTTTAGAGCGCCCAGTATGACCTCTTGTTTCTCTTCTGTAAGGCCCGCTGCTTCAAGCTGTTGGCTGGTAGGGAAGGGTGAGGGAGTAACGGCTCCCAGGACTGCGGAGATGAAATCCGTTTTCGTTGTACCCGCTGTAACGCCGATCGAAGGACTGACTTGCACGGTGAAGTCTGCCCCGCGCTTCCCGTAAAACCCGATTCTCAGGGTCGTGTCGGCGACCTTGTGAATGCGCACCTGGAAATCGCCCTCGATGGTGAACGTGGCTGTGAAGTCAATCGCAGCCCCCGCCTTCACGGCGATCCCAGGCAGCGCCGGCGTGGAGAGACTTGCGAGTGGGTTCACAGCGGCCAAAAGATTCACGGTTCCGCAGACCTTCAGGCTGCAGCTTCCTTCCATCGTAGCAACGTCCCCCACGCCCAAAGATGCCAGGTCATCCAAACCCAAGGGGATCACAAAACTCTGCAGAGACGCTTCCAGTGCGGCTGCAAACGTGGGTGTGGTACTGGTGGTTTGAAAGGACTTGTAGTGCATCAGGGACACTTTGGTTCCAACTGTGAAGCCGTACGCTGCCTCACCAACAGGAACATTCACGCCGGGCGCGGCTGAAGCCTGAATGCCTAAACCCAGGTAGGCATGCCCACTCGGAATCTCAATGGGACTCGCGAAGGGGTCCGGATCAAAAAGCTTCCCCGCCGCAACTACGCACAACGAGCCGGAGACCGCGGCGCTGCCTGTGAATTGAGGGCTGGTGGATGAGAGGGTCGCAGGGTCCTTGAATGACAGGCCAACTTGCGTGGATTTCAGCGGAAACGAAGTGAGAGGGACATTCTGGAGCGAAGCAAGGTTCTGTTCGATGACTGAGAGACTCGGAAGCTTTTGGAAATACTTGGCAAATGCCGAGTTCGGATTCATAGCGGCTTCGAGGTCAAGCCCGAAGCCATCGGCGATTTCAATCGTTGGCACGTCGAAACTCCCAGTCAAATTGTCGTGTTAGCGAAGAGGTAATGCTCGCATATGCACTCTAATACAGCTTTCGACATTTTGTCAATTGTGCGGTTGGTTGCCGGCAGGCAGGATTGGATAAACCCAAGGCGTTTGTAGCCGACAATGTGTCCCCTTACGGGCTCGGCTTACCCCTCAGGAGCTTCGGTGGGTTTGCGCAGATTGTGCTGTTTTTGCTCCATTCAGCGCGTAATTTGTGCTTATTTGCGCGCAAAACGCGCATAATTCGCAGCACTCAAAAAAGTGATGTGCTTTGTTTTCAGGTACTTCTTAGCTTCGTTCCCACTATTTTTCATTTTTTGTAGTTCCCTACATTCCCCCATAGCCGGGACCCTTCCGCTTTCCCTTGCGCCGTGTGTCTAACCGGCCCACGCCTACGACAATGTGTCCATAAAATAACCACCATGGTAGGCTATCACATGTCCCGGGGTTTGTCAAGCAAAAAATGCAAGCAAAAAATGCAAGAAAAGCGGGCCGACTCTCACGAATTCCGTCGCCCGGCTCGGCAAACATGCCACCTTCCGCACACGGCAGGATAGCCCCGGCCGTTTCTTGGGCTCCCCATCACGTACCCACACAGTACTTGATCTCGTGTAGGGCGCAAGATACAATTCCCTACCGTCTAACTATGCCTCGATGACCTCGACCTGCGGCAACACAGATCGACCTCCCGGTACTCAGCGATCCGGACGAGGGGTGGTGGCAATGCCGGAGCCTTTTAACTCCTAATTACCTCAGGCGCCATCTAACTCACTCAGAGTACATTGCTTCATCGCAGGATGTGTCGCCCGTCTATGAATCCGTGAAGGCGAGGTGGGTAGACAACTATGCGGGGCTGCGTCGACAAGGTGAGCCGTACACTCGGGCGAAATTCTTCGATCCCACGCTCCGTGATCTGGGATGGTGCTTCATTCCTGAGAGCCAGCTCCCGCACGGTAAGACGCGAAAGCGCCCAGATTATTGTCTGTTTCCTGATGAGGAGACCGAGCGACGAGTTGCTGCCGAAAGCGCGACAGACATCTTCCGTGCCTCGTTCTCTGTTTTAGAAGCGAAAAGGGCGCAGCATTCATTGGACAAAGTATCCACAAGAGAGACGCCGGGCTGGTTTCCCAGCCAGCAGGTTCAGGATTATTTGCGATGGGCGACGGACGAGACAGGTCACCGTTTCTTCCATTGGGCCGTCCTTTCGAACGGCAACGAGTGGCGGCTCTACTGCTCGGATGCGGCGCCCGACGCCTACTTTGCTTTTAGCCTCGCCCACGGCTCGCACTTCTGCCCTTTGGAGGAATTCCGCCTTTTCTTTTCCGTTTTCAACCCGAAGGCGTTTGAGCGCAATGAGCAGGGCCATTGTCTGCTTGATGCTTTCCGTGAAGAGTCCCTTACCCATCAGCTTGAGCTAGAGACGAGCCTTCGCCGTAGAGTGTTCGATGTCCTCGAGGAATTGGCGGAGGGGTTCTACAAGAATCCCGCCAACAATCTTGCCGAGGCGGACCTCCCGGACGTCTACGACAACTCGCTTGTCTTTTTGTACCGACTTCTCTTCGTGCTTTACGCCGAGAGCCGAGGTTTGCTGCCCGTGAAGACCTATGGCCCAAGGTCGAACCAAAGATATCGCGATGAATTCTCGGTAACCCGGTTTGTTGACAAGCTTCGTGATTCCGGTAGTTTCCCGGATGACGCCTTCGACAACTTTTATCGCGAAATGCTTAAGCTCTTCCACCTTGTCAATGGGAGCAGGAAGGACCAGAACGAAAAGCTGGGCGTAACTCGATATAACGGGCGGCTTTTCAGCCCCGATGGCCATCCTCAACTGGAACGATGGTGGGTTGGTGAAAAGACCCTTGCCCGCGTAATTCGCCAGCTCATTTTTGCTCAGCCCCCTTCGCGGCCGACCGCGCGTCAGCAAGCGATCAGCACAGATGAGACTGTCGACTACAGTACACTTGAAGTCAGGCAACTGGGTGATATCTATGAGGGCCTGCTCGGTGGCAAGCTTGTTTTGGCAGCGGGCGGTCATCTTGAACTAGTAAACGAACGTGGGGAAAACAAACGCCAGGGCATCTATTACACGCCCGACTGGATCGTGGTGTACCTTGTCCGTCAAGCACTCACTCCCCTTCTATGCGAAATCGAAACACGCCCCGAGGTTCAGTCCGCGCTGAAGGCCAGGTCGACAGAAAAGCGCCAGGACAACTCATTTGCATATGCCGTCCTCGAGCTCAACGTTGCCGACCCCGCAATGGGAAGCGGACATTTCCTTGTTCGGGCCACGGAGTTCTTGGCACAGAAGATCTTTGACCACCCGACAACTCGCAGGATGACCCAGCAAGTGGTCGCAAACGGCCCCTCGCGGCGTTCGCGTGAACAGATCATCGCTGACGGCCTCATTCCGGTGCCTCCTGGGATTTCTCAAGAACAGTCAGAAATCGCTTACTGGCGAAGGCGAGTCGTTGAGGCTTGCATTTATGGAGTTGACACGAACCACTTGGCAGTTGAACTCACCAAGCTGTCACTATGGTTGACATGCATCGCCATCGACGAGCCGCTCAACTTTCTTGACCACCACTTGTGCCCTGGGAACGCGCTTCTCGGTTCCCGTCCGGCGGAGCTTGGTCGACTTCCCTTCCTCTCTCAAGCACAAGCCGAAGAAGCGGTCTTTGAGATCGGTGATAAGCTAACGGACGCGTTGCGTGAGATCATCAAGGAGAACGTGAGCATCGAGGCGAAGGCCAGCACTGAGATGGAGATAGTGAAACGCAAGGAGACACAATGGAAAGCAGTTCGAGCGAAGATGCAGCCTTTCCTTGATGTAGCTGACACTTGGCTTGCAGCCTTTGATGATTTGCAAGTAAACCACTTGGACTACCGCAGCATCGCTCTCGCGGCGTTTGATCCCGACAAATTAACCGTCGCCGAGAAGGCGTCCGCACGAGACCTGCGCGAATCATTGGCTAAGAGCGTTTCGGAGAAGAAGAAGTATCTTCAGCCGTTCCACTGGCCACTGGAATTCCCAGCCGTTTTCTATAAGCCGGACGGCGCGCCGCGTCCTAACGACGGGTGTGGGTTCGACGCCGTCTTAGGCAACCCTCCATACGTCTCAACCCACACGGGCGCTGAGGAGAAGTGGCGGGCCGCCCTAAAACGGAGGGCCGGTTTTGCCGAGGACCTGTACGTACATTTCACCGAGCTCGCCTTCGGGCTGCTCCGCCGTGGAGGGACAGTTGGCTTCATCGTGTCAGACACGTTCTTTACGCTGGCCAGCAAATTGCGCATGCGTTCGCTGATTCAGCAAAATGAGCTGACACACCTTGGACAGTGCAGACCATTTGATGCGACAGTTGATGCGGCTATCCTCGTTGCACGCAAACGCCCAATGCCCATGGGCGACTCTACCCTTTTTATCCAAGCGAGCTTTGCGACCGACCGAAGCAGGCCGGAAAGGGAACTAGAGAATCTCGATGCTAGCGAGACCCTGAGGGTGCGCGGCCAGACGGACAACGTTGGTGTGCGCCACGCCTCAAACGGTTGTCTTCGCTTGCACCAAGCACCTGCCAAGCTCTACCGCGACTGCGTGCGCCAAGCCTTCTTCGAACCTCTGCCAGCCGCTGTGGAGCTCTATCGACGGTTTAATGAACCGGTCAAGCAACTCATTGCGACTTGGTGGGACCGAGTTGATAGTTTCACCGCGTTCTCCGAGAATCTCCAGGCGATCCTCAAGTACCAAGCGTCGCTAAAACCGGGAGACGTGACTCTCGTAGGCCTGATCGCCGAGGGCGCGCAAGGAATGCGCACTGGGAACAACGGACGCTTTCTTGGCTACCTGGAGGGCACGCCACAGGCCCGAGAGATCGAGATTCGAAGGGGGAGGCTGACGGCGCGCTGGCTCGGTGACCCACGTGTCCGCAGCACGCTCTTAGGCTTGCTGCGGGAAGGTGGTGGTGACGCCAGGAATCCAACTGCAAATGTTCCTGCTTGGGAAGCGTGCGTTGAGCAGCTAAAGGCAAAATTCGACCCCGACAAAGTTCTCGGTTTTGGGAGGACTGACCTCTATCGAGTCGTCTCACCCGAGCTCGTTGTAGCCCGCCATGACTTCGAGTTCGCATGGACGCGCAGGAAAACGCAACTGGTTGCCTTGTGGCAATCGGGAACGGAGCTAAAAGAGTTCTGGGAGCAACGTCAGCGCCGATTAATGGGATCGCAGTCGGAAATCGCAACCCAAGAAACGGGCAAGGTTGATAAAGGCTACCTACGCACGACCGAGAATCCACCCGACGATGTCTTTTGCAGGCTTTGCACGGATTTGGTCGCGTGGTGGGAGCGCGAGAATGGGCAGCGGGGAAGACTGCGCCCAAAGCAACCCGCAATTCCCCGCAGCTCTATAGGCCTCCGTTCAGGCGAGCTCTACACGAACCCTGCTGATTGCCCCCGCACGGCCACCATTTACAACGGCCTTTCTGGTCGTGCCCAGTGGGTTCCGTATCGAAAGGGGGACCCAGAGGGCAACCGCTGGCTGGACAACGACCCGCTGTTCATCAACTGGTCCGCAGAGTCGGTGGAGTGGCTGTCGACTTCTCCCTCGGCTCGTTGGCAGGGGCACACCCTGTTTCTTACCCCGGGTGTCACCTGGACAGCCGTGGCAAACCACGTTGCCATGAAAGCCCGTTATCAGGACCCATGCATATTTGACGCCGATAGCATGAGGCTAACAACCAAGGAAGCCGTTCTCGATCCGTTTGCGTTTCTAGCTCTGCTTAATTCTAATGTTTTGAGCTACTTCAAAATGAAGTTTATCAAACACACGCAGAAATGGGAGATCGGCGATCTCCGCCTCTTGCCAATAGTCATGCCAACGCCGGGCGAGGAAAGACGTCTGAGTGAGCTAGCGTCTCATGCTATGATGGCCAAGAAGCTTAGTTTTTCCCAAGAGGCCCCGTCAGACGATTTAGTCTCGAGCGTTCGCGAACTTGCACGCCATCTTATCGCGAAAGCGCCAGCATACTTACGGCCCTCGGCGCAAGAGCAACTCCTCACTACGGTCGACGGCTGCCTCAAAACAATCGAACTTGCCGTCAATTGGGAAGCTGAAAAACTCTATGGGGTCGAAGGCCTTGGGCCGTTCGACCAGTTCTGAGCTTCGCAGCGCGCAGGTACGCGTATTTTGTGTTCCTGTGCGGCATTTCATCCCGCGTTCACGTTAATAAACATTTGAACACCGTTCCTATTTGGGAAGAACCGCGGAGGAATCTGAGGGGAAAATGGTGTCAAGCAGAGCGCCGGGATAAACCGGCATGCAGTCGAGGATGAAAGAGAGGAAAGGAGTAGCGAGCCGCCTGGCCTCGAGTCTTGCGGAGGCAGTCGCGAGGCTGCCGTCGAAGCGTAGACAGAGGCAGCAGTGGGCAGGGTATGGAGCTGCGAAAACCGTAAATCGGGATGCCGGCCCTGTTACCCGAAGGCTACACACGCGCCGACGGTAGCGCGAGCCGGCGGTTGGTCCCGCGCAGTCGTAGACCCCAGGCACGCTGAGAAATTGCATGCATGAGGGAGAAACGGCACCTGCCACCGTGTCCACCCCTTGACCCGGGCGCGCGGGGTCGCCTAACCGTGCTCATGGCTGCCGGAAGAGTACCCGGAAGCCTTCCTGCTCGAAATGCCGGTCCTTCGTCAGCACTTCGGTCAGCCCTTCCCGCCGCATGGCCTGCATGGAAATGCAATCCGTCAGGCTATAACCCTTGTCGGGACGCTGGATGTAAAGTTCGAGGCCGGCCAGAAATGACGTCCGGCTCTGCGGGATGACCTGAATAAGCGGGTTGGCGAGAATTCCCTGGACGCTCGCGGCCACTTGTTGCCGGAGCGGCGGCGGCGCGGCGGCGAAAAACGTAAGGTACTCAGCCAAGACTTCGTCGGTCGTGATGATCGGCGAGGCAGCCCGTTCCCCGGTGATGGTCAACGCCCACTGATGTGCGCTGTCGTTGAAATCGGCGAGAGCAATCCAGTAAAAGGTATCGGCAAAAAGCGCGGTCATGTTTCCCGTTTGGGCCAACCGTAAATGTAGTGGTCGTGCTCGGCTGCGCCGTCTTTGGGCAGGGTGGCCATGAGTTCAGGTGGAACCTGGCGCATGCACTCGAGAACGATTTCCGCCGCCGTCCGCAAAGGGTGTTGAACCGGGGTTTCGACCTCGGGGCCAGCCAGCCGTATAAGCCAAGCTTCCAAGGTCAGGCCGGCAGCCGCCGCTTTCGCTTTCAACGCCGCAGCCTGTTCGTCGGGCAGCTCAATTACGGTCATACATCATCTCCTCACCGTATAGCTCTTTTTACCACAGTTTAGTCGCGGCGTCACGCATAGGATGGGCGAGTCGCGAGTTGCGCGGACTTGCTTCTCCAGGTCTGGGGCTTTTCGGCGGGCTTTGCACGTCTTCAGAGAAACGGGGTCAGGCAGAGCGCCGGGATAAACCGGCATGCAGTCGAGGATGAAAGAGCCTTACAGGAAAAGAGTAGCGAGCCGCCCGGCCTCGAGTCTTGCCGAGGCAGTCGCGAGGCGGCCGTCGAAGGGTAGACAGAGGTATCAGTGGGCAGGGGCGGTGGGCGCCACCGTCACGACAGGACCAACCACCCCCACCCCTCTACTTAGCTAATGAGGGGAGTTGGTTTCCGGGTGACGGTCGGCCGACGGGCATGGCCGACTGTCTTGAAAACACTCAGAGCGAGATTCCTCGCTGCGCTCGGAATGACAGCATTGAAGTTTTTCGGAGAGCATTGCACGCCGCGGCGACAGCGGGTAAATAATCGCCGTGTCCTGCCCGCGCCTGGACCGGGTGCGCCTAGCCGCCGATGAGAACACGCACATCTGAGAGCCGGAAGAGCCGCAGACCATGAAAAGCAGGTCTGCGCTACTCGCTGCTGCTTGGGTGCGGCTCGATCCTACCCAGAGCCTCGTCGGTGGCCATTTCAAGTTCAGCAGTTTCCTCTTCGGTTAGGTCCCGGAGTTTTTTCTGGAGAGCCGACTTTGGAATTGCGCGCAACTGAAATGCCAGGGCCACTGAGGGGTCGCGGAGCCCTTCCGGTGAGGCGCTAATAAGAGCGGTGCCAGCCAGGTTTGCCCGTTCCATGTTGGTTGTCAGAGGTACCACCAGGACGGACTGAAGCACTCCTGTCAAAGCATTGCTTTGCCAGACCACGACGGGCCGGCGCCCCGTCTGCTCTCGCGAGCGGTAGGGACCAAAGTCGGCCCACCAAATTTCGCCTCGCTTCACCGGCGATCCTCTTCATCGAGGTTCGCCGCCCAGCCTTCCAGTCCCTGCTCCGTGAGAGCCGCTTCATCGGCCGCAAAGCTCTGCGCCAGACGGGACAGGTCCCATCGCTTCGGATCCGCCTGCCGCATGACTATCAGATGGACGCGCTCGCCAGGACGAAGCGCCAACGGCGTGCTCGGCTTGAGCATGCCCTTCTCGTATTCAGCCTCTACGACCCGTGATCCCATGGCGCCAGTATATCCCGTGTGCAAGGCGTAAACAACCTGTCGGGGTTTTTTCCAATCGAAAAACGGTCTCAGGTGGAACGCCGGGATAAACCGGCATGCAGTCGAGGATGAAAGAGCCTTACAGGAAAGGAGTAGCCAGCCGCCTGGCCTCGAGTCTTGCGGAGGCACTCGCGAGGCTGCCGTCGAAGCGTAGACAGAGGTATTGGTGGGCAGGGGTGGTGGGTGCCATCGTCACGACGGGACCAACCACCCCCCTCCTTAGATAAGGAGGGGAGTTGGTTTCCGGGTGACGGTCGGCCGACGGGCATGGCCGACTGTCTTGAAAACACCCAGAGCGAGATTCCTTCACTTCGTTCAGGACAGGCTCTTCGCTTCGCTCAGGATGACAGCGAAGGGCTCGGAATGACAGGCGGGTCCTGCCGTTCCGAAGGGCACGATTGCAACCTTCACAATTCTGTTGACTCTTACTAGCTGATTATGTACCATACAGTGGCTTCGGTCGTCGAAGCCTAAGGGCGATTCCTATAATTCAGGTTTTTGAAAAGGCGCGACGTTGAATCGCGCCGGGTTAGCGGTGCTCTGGTGAAAGCCGGCTCACCACAGAGAGCACAGAGTTCACGGAGAAAGGCAGTGGCTCTGCTCGAACTTCCGTGTCCGTCGTGGTGAATCCGCCGCAGGAGGTCGGAACATGCTAGGACTCGATTTTGGCAGCAGAAAGAGTTCTTACGACTACATCATTGTGGGTTCCGGATACGGCGGCTCGATTTTTGCCGCGCGCCTGGCTTCCGCGAATCTCAATCCCAAGCCCTCCATATGCTTACTCGAGCGCGGCCGCGAATGGCCGGTGGGGACTTTTCCCAGCGAAATCGCGGACGTTCTGGCGGCCACGCGTGGTGACGGCAACCCGTTGGGACTTTATGAGTTTCTGAACTATCCGGACATTTCCGTCATCAAGGGGTCCGGCCTGGGTGGAACGTCGCTGGTGAACGCCAACGTCGCAATCATCCCGGACGCTGAGGTGTTCGGGGAATCCAGTTGGCCGCGCACGATTACGCGCGATGTCCTGATGCCCTACTACCTGCGGGCCCGCCAAGTGTTGGCTGCCAACCCCCATCCGAAGGCGAAGGATCTGGCGAAAGTGCAGGCCATGGAGCGCCGCGCCGCCGAAATCGGGTTGGACGCTTATGCTCTCAACATCAACGTGAACTTCACCATTGATGGAAAGAACCCTTACGGAGTCGAGCAGAAACCTTGCACAGACTGCGGCGACTGCGTTACGGGCTGCAACGTGGGTGCGAAGAACACCCTTTACATGAACTATCTGCCTTTAGCCCGCAGCGCAGGGGCAGAGATCTACACCCAGACCAAGGTCGAATGGGTGGAAAAGCTCCCGAGCGGCGGCTGGAGAATTCACGGGTCACATGTTGCCGACGACAAATCGAGCAAATCGTTTACATTGGACGCGCGAAACGTAGTGCTCTCCGCCGGGGCCATCAATTCACCGGAGATACTGCTGCGGTCTGAAATGCACGGACTCTCCGTGTCGCCGGTTCTGGGGACGGGGTTTAGCGGCAACGGAGATTTCTTCGGCCTCGCTTATAACGGGTCCTACGTCACGAACGTCCTGGGCTATGGTTTGAAGCCTCCCGTGCCGGGAGGGGCGGTACCGCCCGGTCCCACCATCGTGAGCGCGATTTCCTACGACGGAACGAGGCCCGTCGAAGATCGCATCACGGTCGAAGACCTTTCTTTCCCCAGCGCCTACGTCATGGGCGCCAAGGCCGGCTTTGCGTTGTTGCACGGCGACCCAACTTACTCCGGGAACGAGAGTGCGCAGAAGCAGCGCACGCTCAACGATAGCGATCTCCTGCATCCCTACCGAATCGACGGCGCCCTGAATCACACCATGTTATACCTGGTCATGGCTCACGACGACGCGCGCGGCACGATGGTCTTCGATGCCCCCTGGTACGAGTCCGACGGCCGCATGAGCATTCAGTGGGACGGGGCAGGCCGGGAAATTATTTTCACGCGCATCAATGAGGAACTGCGCCGCCACGCGCGCGCTCTCCAGGCCAACTTCATTTCCAATCCCCTCTGGGACATGTTTAAAACCCGGCATCTGATTACCGCTCATCCTTTGGGTGGCTGCACGCTCGGAGAAGATTACCTCCACGGCGCGGCGGATGAGTACGGACGGCTCTTTGCCGGAGACGGCAGCGTCCACGACGGCCTCTTCGTCTGCGATGGCTCGCTGATTCCCTCGGCGCTCAATGTGAATCCTTTCCTGACCATCTCGGCCCTGACGGAGCGAATTGTCGAAAAGAGAATCAAAGTGGAGCAGGGTGATAGCTATCCCCAACCCAATAAATCCGTCAGCCTCTCAACGATCGACCCGATTACAGTCTCAACCTACAGCCAGGCTCAGTTGGAGCCTCTCTTCCGTCGTTGCGTAACGATGGGCATCGACACGCTGGTCAATCAAGGCGGCGCGCCTCAGATCGACGTAACAGCCCGCACCATTCGCAACGACCAATACTGGAAAGGGTTTTTCCCGCGCGACAACATCCTGAATACGATGTCCTCCGCGCTATTCACGGGTTTCAAGAAAGAATTCCACAAGCAGGACGGCCACTACACCGGCGTCACCAGCGACACGGACGATCGCATTCACGCGCGAAACAGCCTGGAGGAAATCAGCCTCGACAAGCCCCAAGGAACCCTCGAGGCAGGGAAATACGTTCTCCTCAAATACCTGGACCCGCCCTGGCAAGGTTTCTACGACATCTTCAAGATCATCAACCAGGACCTTATTATTGGCCGCGTCTACCTGGGCGGGTACCCGAACGGCATCCGGCAAATCACCTTTCCCATGACCCGCGTCCACAGCTTTGACCAGATGACGGTGGACGATCATGCGGCGCTTTATGCCGGTGGCTCCGTGCTCACGGCCCAGGATCTTCAAGGCATGTGGAGAATGGACTGCATCTCGAACGCCAACCATGCCACCGGCGTGGCCTACCTGAGCTTTGATTCCAAGCCCGATGGCACGTTCGAAGCGCGCTACCTCCTGATGGGTTTGATGGAGGGGTTGGTGACGCCCAGTTTCCTCAAGGACCACTTCCAGTTGAACGACTTCACGCCTTTCCACGACGAGATCCGCAAGGTCACGGATAACTTTCTGGTGGGGAAATACATTACCAGCATTCCACCCGCCTTGGCCTCGCTGAACGACGATCTATCGCTGGGAATCTTTCACACCGCCGCCGGTGGCCAGTTTGGCTTCTATTACATGTTGACGAAGACGGATAAGCCAACACTCCCCACGACCACCGTTTTGAGCCCGTTCCTCAACGTTTATCTTCCCGACGGGCTGGGCATGACTTTCAGTGAAGAAATGGTGGGCTGGTATTTCGAGGGCGCCACGACTCCCACTTCCGACCGTGCGGGCGACTTGACGATTGCGCAGCGCATTCCCCAAACCGGCACGCCTGCCGGCGGGGTGGATTGCAAATTCGACGTGAACATGACCGTCCGCGATGTGAACGAGTTCATCGACGGGCTCGAGCACGAGGCCGCGCTCGAAGGCACAATCACCTTCGGCCAGTTCCTGGGCGCAAGCCAGGTGACTTATGCGGTGGATGCACAAAACAGCCGGTTCAATTACCTCGAGGTCAACCCCGCGACAGGCGAGGCGGAAATGAGGTATCACCTGGAGTTTTCCACTCCCGAGGGGCGGCATTTCTACCTCGAGGGAAAGAAGTACATGCAGAGAGATCCCACCGGGAAGTTGCGCGGCGTGGCGGATGTGCTTCAGGACTACACGACGCTCTATGCACATATCTGTGAACGCAAAGATGGCCAGGCGGACACGCAAGTGGGCCTGGGCTACCTGAAGTTTCGGACCTTTGAAGATCTCTCCGCGGCGGGAAACCTGGTTGGTTTCCTGGCCTCGTTCCAGGTGACGGGCACAAACGATCCGCTTCTCCAGCTTCAGGCTCGAATGCGATTTCTTGCCTTCACCGCGCAGTTCGTGCAAGTCGAGTACGATCCGCTGGCGTTGCCGACTGCCACTTAGACAGGGGACCCCCTCACCCGGCGCTGCGCACCACCCTCTCCCCCAAGGGGGAGAGGGCATCAGGTTAGCGTTTCGTTCCCCTCGCCCCCTTGGGGGAGAGGGGCAGGGGTGAGGGGGCCTGTCGCTCACTATTGCAGTGCCCAATGAGGAGGGAATTTCTATGCCACCGCTCACGGTCACAAACTGGTTTGGAGACTTGGTCTCACACCCTCAGGTCGTCGTCGAAGCCCACTCGGCGGAGGACGTTGCCGCGATTCTGAAGGACCCGGCGAAATATCCGTCGCCCGTACGCGCCATCGGTTCGAACCATTCGACCGCGCCTTGCGGGGTGGTGGAGGGCGGGACGCTCATTTTGATGTCCTCGATGAACCAGATCGTGCGGATTACTGCCGATACAGTGACAGCCCGGGCCGGGGCGATTTACATCGACGTGGCCCAGGAACTCCAGAAGAAGAATTTGCAGTTTTATGTCAACACCGAGATCGGCAGCCTCTCGATGGGCAGCGCGGCGTGCTGTGGAACCAAGGACGGCTCCATGCCGGGAGAATATGGGCAGGTGGGCTCTTATCTGACCGAGGTCGAGCTGGTGCTTCCTTCCGGCGACATTCTCGAGGTGGATGAGAGCCAGCCGGAGTTGCTGGCACAGATTCGATCCAGTTACGGTTTGCTGGGGATCGTGACCGCGGCAACGTTCCGGGTTCGCCCCATCCTTCCCATGGCGGTGTACCACGAAACCTTTACGCTGGAAGATTTCGTGCAGAAACTTCCCAGCCTGTTCGCCCGCAATGAGTCCATGATGTACTACGTTTTCCCCTTCGACAATCTCATTACGGTGGAGTTCCGGAAATACAACCCGGGCGCTTCAGGCGCTGCGAACCACGTCATTTGGCCGCTGCGCAATTATCTCTGGGGAACGACAGGACCGGCATTCTGCCGGCAGGTGACTGCCGAGATTTCCGATCCGACGATTCGCTACGGCGTGATCGATGGTTTCTGCGCCATGTGGCGATTCAAGCTAACAAACATAATTCGCAGCGATTACACGATTGCCGCCGAGCAGATAATCCGCTACCCCCATCCCGCCACCAACAGCAGTTACACGTTCAGCTTCTGGGCATTTCCCGAAGCCCGCTTTCCCGACATTATCACGGGGTATTTCAAATTTTCCCGAGACTATTACCAGCAAAAGGGCTATCGCACCAACATGCTCAGCGTTGGATACCGTGTGGCCCAGGATCAAAAATCCCTGTTCTCCTATTCCTACGACGGCAACGCCATGACGGTGGACCCGGTTTCCACGGCAAATCCCGGGTGGGAAGAATTTCTCGATGCCTACAACGAGCTTTGCAGCAACCAAGGCGGGATTCCTCTATTCAATCAGACAGCTCGAGTCACGGCGGCGCAAGGCCAGAAGGGCCTTGGGGACCGGTTGAAGGTCTTCGCCAAGACACGCACAACCTATGACCCCCAAAACCGTCTCCTGAACGGCTTCTTCCGTGACCTGCTGGGCGCGTGACGTGAACCATGCAAACTCGCAATCCCGCGCCACTGCTCGTATCCCTCTTCGCCGCATTGGCGATCGTCTATCCGGTTTTGGGTGTCCGGACATCCCAAGGCAACTACGCAGTTGGGGCAAAGTCGTTGAAAGGCATTGCGGTGACTCCGGAGGGAGGATCCGGGAAGCAGGAATTCCCCAACGCCAAGGACATTGTCTCTCGTTTTCTCTTCAGCCAGGCGGCCGGCCCGACGAATCCTGCGGAGAAGGCCGGCACACCGCAATACAGCATTGAGCTTCTCCTTGCCACCGTACCTGACCCCATCGATTCCCGCTTGCCCAATTTCTTCGACAGCTTTGTGGAATCCATCGGCAGCGCGGCGGAAGCCTCGGGTTACACTTTGGATCGGTTTGCTTTCCCCTGGACGGAAGCGGAGGCCGCAGGCCAAAAGAGCCATCCACTGTGGCGCCAAACGATTTACGACTCTGATCCCGGTCTGATGCTTTTTCGCAATCCCCGCCGGCAGGAACTCCTTCTGGTCTTCGTGGTCGGGGAAACTCCCACCACCGGAATCCACAAGCAAGCTCTGTTCTCAGCCCTCGATCAGATGGCGCAGTTCTACCCTTGGGACCCGCATCACGCGGAACTCCCGCCGGAATTTCCGACGATCAAGAGTCTGAGCTCGTCCGACGCGCTGCGCGTAATGGCTCCGGCATTTTCGGGCTCAGCAGTCTCGCTGCGCTTCGTGCTGGACAGTTGGCTCAAGTCGCGCGGAAACAATCCGAATTTGCGCTTTCAAATCATTTCGGGAAGCGCCACGGCCATCGACCCCAGCAGCTTCTCGCAGGTCGGTCATGACCAGGTTTCCTTCCATGCTACCGTGCCGCCTGACCGTGAAACTCTTCAGGCCGCTGCCTGCTACATTGAGCACCTCGGCTATCCCCGGATTGCAATTCTCACGGAAAGCAACACCGCCTATGGCCAGAACCTGGCCCATGACATCACCGAAGGCGAGAAGGGAAGTGGTAAAGCTCAAATGCTCTGCCGGGATACAACCCAGGTCCCGGAGATACTGGACCTTCCGTTTCCGTTGCACATTTCGGAACTGCGGGAAGCATCGGGTCAAAAGACCAGCGCGTCACAGCCGACGGGATCCGGAAACGAGAGCGCCAAGCCCGCCCCGGAGCCGCTCGCGTCTGGCGACACCGTTGTGCCTCCAGAGGTCTTGCCGCCGTTTTCGGACCTGACCGTTCAGTCGGCGGAGTTGACGCTCTCGAACTTACTCTCCACGATTGAGCGCGAGCGATACACCTACGTAGGGATTCTGGCCACCGATGTCCGCGATGCCACGTTTCTGGCCCAGGAAGTGAAGTGGCGCGCCCCCGCCACAGTGCTCTTCACCTTCAACTCCGATCTTCTTTACGCTTACCCCTCGGTAAACCGTTATACGCGCGGCATGCTCGTCATTACACCTTATCCGCTCTTTAACCTCGAGCAATTGTGGACTTATCCTTATCGCGGCGGCCAATCGCGCCTGCAGTTTTCGAGCCAGGCTGCGGAAGGGGTTTACAACGCGACCATGGCGCTCCTTGGGCAGGATGACAAGCTGGTCGACTACGGCGGCCCATTGGCGAGGCCTGCCGGCGCCCCCTCGCCTGCGGTGCACAAACCCTCGCTTTGGGTTACGGCGATCGGGAACGGAGAGACTCTCCCGATCAGCTTGCTGAGGTGGGAAGATCGCAGCGGGTATACCTATTCGCCGGGTTCAGCGGCATCTCCAGGCGACTCGCAAGCTCCAGGGGAGGGAAAGCCCAACGTCGGCGTCGGCCTCTACAACGAAAATGCGGTGGTTGTGGTCATCGTCCTGAGTTTGCTTCTTTCCGCCTTCTCCGTCCTGATGATCAGCCAATACCAATCCACCGCGCAGAAGAGGAGTCCGGACGGCATTTCCGACGTGCTGGGGGATGCTGCTTCTCCAGCTTACTGGTCGGAGGGGCGCCTTTTCCTGCTTTGTTGTTGCGCGAGCTTGCTGACTTTCTACATTGTGGTGATGGTGGATTTCTGCCTCCCCTTCATTGCAGGCAGAGAGCTGGGCAGGAACGTGCAGACCTCTTTAACACCCAAAGTGGCGATCGTCCTCGCGGGGATCACGATTCTCCTTCTGGTGTTCGCCACCCAAACGCTGGTGTCGGCGTTCCGCTCGGCGCCTGCCGGCCAGCGCGGATCTGCACGCGAGGTGACGATCTTTGCGCTTCTGAGTTGCGCGTTCGTCTTCGTTCTTGTCGGGTTTCTTGTGGTTTCATGGTACAAGACCGTGAAGGAATACCCTGCCAGCGGCCTCTTCAGTTTTCTTCGCTCCTTTGACTTTCGAGGAGGGCTCTCGCCTCTCTTGCCGCTCTCCTGCGTCGCAGTTGCGGCGTGCCTGTGGGCGTTCTGTTCCTTTCGCCGGCTGCGGCTGATTGACATTCTCAGGGCGTCAGGGAGCGCCGAGACGAGCAACTGCTGGCTGAGTTTCTTTTCCTTGCAAGGACGTTCGTTCACCGGCGTCCCGGAACTCGAAAAGGATATCAAGCAGAATCTGGAATGCGCGTCCGTGATTTCGTGGCGGGGGTACACGGCTCTGCTGGCCGTCGCGATCGTGGTGGGACACTATTTCTTTGCCACGCGACTGGTCCGCGCCCTCGAGGCGCCGCCTTTCTACTGGGTTTTTGAAGCCTCTTTCTTCATTGTCTACTGGGCCCTGCTCATGGAGTGCATTCGCCTGGTGCTTGCCTGGCGGAGCTTGCACGTTCTCCTGTTGCGGCTTTCCTGGCACCCCATGCACGCAGCCTTCAAGCGTTATCATCAGCGCTTTCCGAACCGCGCCAAGATGAATCTGACCAACCCGCCATCCAGCTTTGCGTCCCTCGAAGCGTCCGTGGAACAGGCCGGCCGCCTGTTGCAGGCTGCCAGGACTCTGGCTAAGGCAGCCGATCCCGATCCGGACCTGCGCGAACAGGTGCGGCAATTGATTCCCGAATGGGAATCTCAAGTGCAAACTGCAGAGTCCGAGCTTTACAAGGCTCTCAGATTCCAATGGACCGACGCAACGCCGGGCGATGGTCATTCGTCGCCGGAGCCCGTCCGTAAGAAACGCGCCACACGCTTACGCGGCAATTGGAGGCAATCACTCGCTTCTCGTTGGCAGGCCCACCACGCCCTGTTGCTGCTCATGCAATCGCTGACCGACCCTTTGGAAGAGCACTGGTCAGCCGGCCATGAGGAAAGCGCGGCGGTCACCAAATTCTTCGAGCAGGCGGAAGAGTTTATCGTCAGCCGTGTGGTCAACTTTCTGGCCGTTGTCTTTCCGTCGTTCCAGAATCTCGGTTACTTTGTGTTAGTCGGATTGTTGCTTATGCTCCTGGCGGTTACTTCTTACCCTTTTCAGCCCAGGAATGAATTCCTGTTCTTCAATTGGGTGGTGATCTTGTCTTTCATGGGAACCATATTCTGGATCTTTGTGCAGATGGACCGCGACACCGTCTTGAGCCTCCTGAACGGCGGCAAGCCTGGCCAGATCAATATCAGCCGTGAGTTGGTGTTGCGGAGCTTTCTCTATATCGGCGCGCCGCTCCTGGCTCTGCTCGGCGCGCAGTTTCCTGAGACCTTGGGCAAGATCCTCTCGGTGCTTACCGCCGCTCAAGGCGGCGGGTAGCGCGCGAGATACGAGGAGCGCACATGAGCGAAACCGACCCAACCCTGGAAAGGCTGGAAGACCAGATCAACTGGTACGATCGCAAGAGCAGCTACAATCACCGCATGTACAAATGGCTGAAGGGCGTTGAAATCATCGCGGCTGGGGTTGTGCCTTTGTCCGCGGGCCTTCACCTTCCGGCTCCGCTTACCGGCAGCCTGGGGGTTCTGATTGCGGTGCTGGAGGGATTGCTGCAGCTCAACCAGTATCACCAGAACGGCATCACTTATCGCTCGACGTGCGAGGCCCTGAAACACGAGAAGTACCTCTACCTCGCTCCGGCGGGCGCTTACGCAACGGAAGACCGGGCGCACGCTCATGCCAAACTTGCGGAAAGGGTTGAGTCGTTGGTCTCACAGGAGAATTCGCAATGGGCGGCCCTGCAAGAACGGGAAGCGAAACCAAGAGAAGCTGCACCCTGAAAGCCGGCGCCTTCGACCCTGAGTGCAAGCTCGCTTGGAGGCGAGGGCTGACTGGGTGCCCTCCGTGCTAAGCGCTGGCGCCATCACTTTCTTTCGAACGGTGTTTTCAGCCGCTCCTCGACCCAGGTTTTGTCGATGATCAGTTTGTACTGGCTGTGCTGCATTTTCGGCGAACCGGGAACTTTCAGGGCTTCCTGGTAGCGCGCCACGGCCTCTGCCCGCCGTCCCAGCAAATCGAGCAAATGGCCCTGCCACACGAGCGCGGCGAAACCCCAATCGGGATCGCTCCCGCCCACGCGACTCATCGCCTCGAGTGCTTCCGGATAATGGCGGCCGTCGTAGAGCAGCAGTCCCAACTTGAACCACGTGAACAAATCCTCGATCTTTAACTCGCACGCCTGGTGATACGCCTCTACCGCCGCGTCTCCAGCGCCTGTCCAGGGCATGTCACCGACCTTTGCGGCGAATGTCCTCCGGCGGTCGAGAGGAGAGTCGATCATAGCCACGACCGAACCAGGCTCGAGCACAACCTCCTTGAGCGGCGACTTTGCTTGGAATTTCAACTCGTCGAGATCGGCCAGGCGCTCGGTTTGGGCGAGTTGCTCAGAGCCATCTTCGAAGCGGGCCGAGACCGTCACCGGCATCCGCATCAGGCCAAGCCGCTCCACGCGTACCGTGCAGTTGAAGAGGCCGTTTGCCGGCGAGCACTCCCTGCCGGCCGCGCGGTAGTTCACGCTGTCCGAGGAGCGCACCCACTCCTCGAAGAACCAGTCCAGATCCTGTCCGCTCTCGTTCTCTGAGACGCGCTGGAATTCCCGCCAGCCGAGTTGCTTACCGGCGTATTCCTTCAGGCAGCGCTGGTAGATGCGATCGAACAGATCAGCGCCCAGGACCGACTCCAGCCCGTTGAGCATTGCCGTACTTTTGCCATGCTCGACGGTGTTGTTGAAGTCCCAGTGGATAGCGTCCAATTGCTCATCGGTCACGTCCATGGTTGTGTCCAGCCCCTGCTTCGCGCCGCTCACATAGTTCGCTTCCAATATGCCGGCTTCAGTAATGTTGCGGGCCCGCCGGTAGGCGCGATCCGCATGAATGCCCAGCCCCACCATCAGCCAATTCAGATCTTCTGGACCTTGCGCCAGTACATAATTGGACCAATACATGTGGCCGATCTCGTGGGCGGTGATCCAGCGCCAGTGCGCCTCCGGCCGCTCCGACAGGCGCTCTTGGCCGTGAATGGCGACCAGGGCGGATGCAGGTGGATAGCCTCCTGCCGGACGGTCCATGCCCGGCACGATGGAAAGAGAGCGATGCGGATAAAAGCCAAACTGTTGGCGATAGAATCCAATCACATCGATCGCGGTTTTCAAGAGCAGCTCCGCGCAGGGCCGGCCTTTCGCGGTGAAGATAGCGCGAACGCGAACGTCGCCCGCGTCTGCCTCGGCGCTCTCGTATCCCTTTCCAATAAAGAGGCCGAACTCGCGAACCCCATCAGCCTTGTAGAAACCAGCCTGGGAGTCGTATCGCCCGCTGGTTGCCACCGTATAACCATCGGGGAGTTGGAGGCGGACTTCGTAATCGTCGAGAGTGCCGAAGCCCCACCACAGATGCGGCGAGAGCGGCGACGTGAGGCCATTTTCAGTATGTGGATTGAGCTTGAAGGGAGCGCCGAAATCAACTGCAAGCTCGATCTCGCCGCCGGGAGCGAGAGCACGGGGCAGGTCGAAAAGCGCGATGCGCGGGTTTCCGGGCAGGGGCTCGGCAGGAACGCCGTTGGCCCGCACGTGCAGAACATCTCCGTGCCACTCAAGTGCGATACGCCCGATGGGCTGCCGCGTATTGTTGCGAAATCGAATCGTCTCAGTTCCGTCGAGTCTCGAACTCTCAACGACGAATCTCTCCGTGATTGAATAGTGCGCCCGCGGTGGATTGACGGGAGCCCAGAAGTTCAGGCGAGCCGCCGCCAGGGTGGTGAGTAGAAATATGGCTGCGAGTGCCCTCATCTTATCCTCAACACTTATATCTGTATTAGTAATATCTCATATTATATGATATTCCACAAGTTACTATGGATGGACGGGCGAGGGGTCTCGCGGTTGGAAAGGGCAGACTATAGAAACCCCTCACCCGACCCGCGACGGCTGATGACGACGCCCTCGCGGGCCACCCTCTCCCCAAGGGAGAGGGCAGTCTTCCTCGCGCGACCTGCGGTCACCTGCCCACCTGCCCATCTGCCTACCCTAAGCCCTCCAGCAGCGAATTGGCCCAGATATAGAACGCCACGTGCGGGCTCCAGTACTCGCAAGTCCGCCAGTCCAGAGTGTATTCGAGGTCGAGGATGGGCTCGTCATTCACGTTGCCCGCGATGCCGTTCATGATTCCCCCGGGGATCAGCCCCACAAAGCGCGAATGCGGGAAAGGATTGCGCATTCCTTCGCCCGTCATCATGCAGGAGGCGAAAGGATTCGCGCCCACGATCCAATCGAGTTGGCGGTACGCGAGCGACACATAGGGTTTCCCCGCGTCGCCGCGCAGCCGGGCGAGCCATGCCAGCGCCAGCGCATTCGCGGCGTAGTGACAGTTCGCGCCCAGCCACCAAAACCCTTTGCGGGTTTGCTGGAAATTGCGGTAAGTGAGATTGCCGGCGAGCGGGCGGAACTTCTCGGGTGTGGGCGAGCCCACGTATACGCCGAGCGGAATGATCCGGTAGGCATTGCGGCTCGACATGGGCAGGAGATACTCATCGGCGTGCAGCCTTACTGCGTCCAACCACTTCGACCGGTCCGGCGCATCCGGAAACGTGTCGTACAATTTCAGCAGCGCCAGCGGCGGCACAGCGGAATTCACCACGTCAACGTAAGGCACTTCACCTTGCATCCAGAATCCGCGGACCTCTTTTTGGCCGGCAAGGTGCTCTGTGTTTTGCCGCTTCAGCAGGTCGCGTCCGAGCAGTTGGGCGTGGCTCTTGTACATGCCGGCGCCAGTGGCGAGGAACAACTCTGCGGTCGCCAGGGCCCACCAGCCCAGGTCCTCGGTCAAGGTTGGCGCCCCGAAAGCCTGCCAGGCGCGCGTGGCCGCATCGAGACATTGATGGGCGTAGGCCGGGTCGCTCGCCGCGTAGCATTGCGCGGCCAGGGCCTCGAGGGTGGCAAAAACGGCCGCTGTGCCGGAGCGCTTCTCCGGGTTCAGATAGCGGTCGTCGGGCGTGCCGATGATGTTGTCGGTCCAGTGATTGTCGCTGTTGTCGCCATTCACGCCGCCCGCCACGTCGGCCCAGATTTTGCCTTCCGTATCCTGCATCTTCAGGAAATAGCGATTGCCGAAGCGAACTTCCTCGAGGATCTGTTCGTGGGTGGGATCGCCGGGCCGGGGCAGGGGATTGTTCTTGTAAAGGTTCAGCAGGGCGACGCCGTTCAGCATGGTCACGTCCATCCACTTGCGCAAGTCGCCCGCGTCGTGCCAGCCGCCCACGGTGTCCACGTGTTCGCCGGTGTCGCGCCGGCGCGCGTCGTCCAGGTGACAGGCCGGATGCACCCCGGGCACCTCGACGCCGCAGCGCTGGTAGCGGTAGTAACCCACGGTCTTAGGGAGGGTGCGGCGCCAGACGTCATCGCGAATCGCAAACTGCACCGAGCGCTCGTTGCCGATCGTAATTTGATAGAGACCCGGCCGCTCGAGGTCCGTGAAGTCCGCCGTCAGGCAGGGGCCGAAATCCGATCCAGTTTCCTTTTTCAGCGGCCTCGTGAACCCAAAGTTCCCTTCCGAGACGTCGCGAAGCTGGTACTCCGTCGGCAGCGGTGAAGCGGGCGCCCGCACCACCAGGCTCTTGCTTCCCACGCGGGGGCGAAACCCCAGGTGGTTGCAATTAATCGTGGGCCAGTTCGGCGCGGTCATCTTTTCAACCCGTTCGTGAAGAGGAGGAGGGCCTTCCTGAGCAGGAAGCAAACTGGGAATGATGGGTAGGGATGCGACGGTTCCTATAAATTGACGGCGTTTCATGGCGGGCTCCAGTGGTACGTTTTCAGTTATCGTGTAGGGGCGGTCCGTGAATCTCCGCTGCCGCACGTGGATGGACTTATTGACCTTGTCCTTTGTTTTCTACGACATTCCCGGTTCGTTCGTTCATTTCTGCAACCAAAACCCGGTTTCACGCCAAGGCGCGAGGCACTCGAAAGCCGCAAAGTCGCACCACCCCCAACCCCTCCTCATCTGGGGAGGGCTGCGCGAGAGTTCCCCTCCTTGGATAAGGAGGGGCAAGGGGTGGTCGATTTCGGAGCCGCTCCTTTGTTTTCATAGACATTCCCGGTTCGTTCCGCGATCCCGACACTGTCACGCTAAGAGCCGAATAATTGTTCCAACAACTGCGCTTGTTCGACGCGCAGAAAGGTGGCGACTTCGCGAAGAATCGAGTGCAGCGTCCCAACGCGAAGTTCTCTATGTGCGGGGACGGTGATGTGATGCTGTCTGCCTTCCTTCGAGCACGTCAAGCGAATGTGGCTACCAGTCTGACGGGTGATTTCATATCCTAGGCCATGCAGATGAGTGGCGAGTTTCATTCCCTCGAAGTCGCGGGGAAGCTTTAAGCAGGAATTACCTCGTCCTTCACGAGATGGACGCGAAAGAGACGGGGTGCGTCTTGCGGCTCGAAGTGACAGCGGACAGCATCCTGCATCATGGTCTTCAGTTCATCTAAAGTGTCGGCTTGGGTAAAGATCGGGTAACCTAGAGCCCGGGCTTCATACCCGCCTTCCGGTGATTCTTGCACGCTGAAGATAATTTCGGTCTCAGCCATCTGACCCCCGTTTCAACGCTTATTATACCCACTTTGCGCGGTTGTGGTGATGGCAAAAAGGGGAATGAGGCAAGGGGACCGGTGCGGTCGCGAGGATTAAACGTCGAACGGCAGTGCAACACTTGGTTGTTGGCCCAACGCACCTTAGGATTCCTCGTCGCCTAAGAGCCGGTGGCCCGAAACGCTGCCAGCGCCGCTTGTCCCAAACTGATTCCGCCGTCGTTGGGCGGCACCCTACGATTCGTCAACACCTCGATGCCCGTGCCGCCGAGGAGCAGGCTGAGATCGCTGAGCAGGAGCGCATTTTGAAAGACGCCGCCGGACAGAACAACGGCGCCGGCCCGCCTGACCCGGCTGAGGTCTTGCACGGCGCCGGCAACACCCTGCGCGACTCCCAATTGAAAAGCGCGCGCCGCCTCATGTGGATCGCGCCCTCGCAACCGGTCGGCGGCCAGGGCAAACAGCAGAGGCCGGAAATCCAGTTCGCAGTCTGCAAACGGAAAGGGATAAGGCTCGACCGTTGGGACGGAGCGCGCGAGGTGCTCGAGCCACATTGCGGCCTGGCCCTCGAAGGTGACCTCGCGAGCAAATCCGAGGAGCGCAGCCGCCGCGTCGAACAAGCGTCCTACCGAGGTTGTGGTGAAGGTGCGCACGTTTTTCCGGACCAGTTCCAAGGCGCGGCGATAACGCGGCGGGAAATCGAAGGGCGGCGAGGCAAGATCGGGCAAACCGTAAGCGTCGATGACTTGGGCGAGGAAGCCGGCAGCGGCTTGCACGGGGTAGCGTGCCGCGGCGTCACCGCCGGCCAGCGCGGCGGGACGCAGATGCGCCACTCGCGCAAAGCCTCCTGCCACGCTGCCCCGAAGGATCTCGCCGCCCCAGATGGCGCCGTCATCGCCATAGCCGGTGCCGTCGAAACTCACACCTAGCACTTCCCGTTCAAACTGGCCAATCTCCGCCAGCACCGAGGCCACGTGGGCGCGGTGATGCTGAACCGCCAGCGTTTCCGCTACAGCCATGCCCTGCGCATGGAGGCTGGAGGAGTATTCCGGATGCGCGTCATGCGCCACCAGGAGATCTTCCCATCGAACCCCGTACATGTTGACCAAGTCCTGGATGGTTTCGGTAAAAGCTCGGAAAGATTCCCAATGATCGAGGTCTCCGATGTGCTGGCTGACGAACGCCTGGCCGTCGACGACGAGAGTGATGGAGTTCTTCAAATCGGCGCCCACAGCCAGAACCGGTCGGCGCGCCGGCAAACGGGCGACCGCGCCGGGAGCATAACCGCGCGCGCGGCGCAAGATTACAGGTCCCGCCGGCAGAGCCCGAACTACGGAATCATCCACGCGCCGCGCGATGGGGCGCTCGCCGATCAGGAAGGCATCGGCCAGACCCGCCAGTCGATCGAGGGCGTCTTCATCTTCATAGCAAATGGGCTCGCTCGAACGGTTGGCGCTGGTCATGACCAGCACCTGGGGCGCGCCGGCCGCGAAGAGCAGATAATGAAGCGGGGTGTAAGGAAGCATCACACCGAGTTCGTCGCAGTCGGGCGCGACCGCGGGCAATTCCACCTGTGCCGGAGCCAGCACAATCGGCCGCGCCACGGAGGTGAGAGCCTGCTCGGCTTCCGGCGAGAGTTGGACCAGTTCGCGGGCTGCTTCGAGATCCTTCACCATCAAGGCGAAGGGCTTCTCCTTGCGGTATTTCCGCTCCCGCAGCGCCCGCACGGCGCCGGAGTTCTTCGCGTCGCAAGCCAGGTGATAGCCGCCCAGACCTTTAATGGCCACAATCTTTCCCGACACCAGCAGTTCCGCAGTCCTGCGCACGCTTGCTTGATCGCACGGTACGGTTTCACCGGCCACGCGAAGTTCGTAGTGCGGCCCACAAGCCGGACAGGCCACCGGTTGCGCGTGGAAACGCCGATTGGCGGGATCGTGATACTCTGCGGCGCAGTATTCATCCAGGGGCCAGCGCTGCATGGTGGTGAGCGGCCGGTCGTAGGGCAGGCCCAGAATTACGGTGTAGCGCGGCCCGCAGTTTGTGCAGTTGATGTAAGGGTAGAGGTATCGGCGGTCCTGAGGGTTGAAGAGCTCGGTAAGGCAGGCTTCGCAGACCGGCAAGTCCGGCGAGATGCGGACGGTCGGACGATCGCGCCGCAGGCTCTCCCGAATCGTGAATTCGCTCAGGCCCTGTGGCTCTTCCACCTGCACATCAAGCGAAGCAATCTGCGCAGCCGGCGGAGGCTTGGTCTCGAGTTCGTGTATGAATGCCTGTAGCTCTGCCTGCGTTCCTTCGACGTGGATCTCGACGCCTGCTTCGGCGTTGATCACCCAGCCGGAAAGGCCGTGGGCGCGCGCCAGTCGGTAGACGAACGGCCGAAAGCCAACACCCTGCACTACGCCGCGAATGTGAATGGAGTAGGCCGTTTTCATATGAGCGGTCAGCTTACAGCCATCAGCTGTCAGCTTTCAGCTGTCAGCTTTCAGCTTCCTTACGCTCGGTGTCATGCCGAGCAAGGCGAAGACTTCATGATCCTTCGGCTCACCACTTGTCACGAAAGAGCCCTCACGTGCTTGTAGGGGGACGGCTTGCCGTCCCCTAACGTAGGGGGTAGGGCAAGCCCTACCCCTACAAGTCTCGTGCACTTCTCAAAGCAAACTGCGGAGGTTCTCCGCCTGGCTCAGAATGGCAGTTTGTGGTGCGGGAACGCAATCGAAAACGTCCTCGTTTATCGCCAATCGACAGTCGTCAAATCGAGGGAAAAAGAAAAAGCCCACGGCCATCTGCCTTTTGCCGTGGGCTGAAAGGGAGTCAGGAACAATCGTGTTATTGAATCTAGCTCAGGTCTTACCTTGCAAAACGATGCCAACCGCCGCCTACACCGCCGTACCCCCGGCCGCCCCAATAGCCACGGCCATAGAATCCTAGGCCGAATCCGGATCCATAATATGGGTAATACCCGTAGGGATAGTAGTATGGGTTGTACCCGGGGCCATAGCCGTAATATGGGTCGTACGGATAATCGTAGTATCCCCAGTAAGGCCAAGAGAAACCGAATCCCCAACCGCCCCAACCCCAGCCGCCATAGCCCCATCCACGGCCGTAACCCCATCCGCGCCCGTAGCCGTATCCGCCATAGCCATAGCCGCCGCGGCCGCCGTAGCCTCCGTAACCGCGATACCCGCCGCCGTAGCCTCCGTAGCCGCGATAACCGCCGCCATAACCGCCGCCGCCGTGGTACCCGCCGCCATAGCCTCCGCCGCCGCGATAACTGCCGCCATAGCCTCCGCCGCCGTGGCTTGAGCCTCCCCCGCTGAAACTGTGTCCGCCCCCACCTCCGCCGCCGTGCCCCCCGCCACCTCGCTGGGCGAAGCCGGTCATGGACAGAGCCAAAGCGATCACCAACGCCATAATCAAGCTTTTCACGTCACGCCTCCTGCCCGAACCTGTGCTGCTCCTCACGGAGGGAGCTGCCAAGTGGTGTTTGGGCAATTGACGTGCCAACTCGAGTCGCCCGAAGTCCTTGATTTATAAAGGCAAGCAAGTGTCGACCCCTGACCGAAATGCACCGCAGGGTGGTGCTTTTGGGCCACTGCACGAAATTGGCCATCGCTTCGCCTGGAAACTTCGTCAACCCTCATGGAACTTTTCGTACCCATAGGATCACGAATGGACTCTCTGTTAAGCTTATTGGGCAGGGAGGTGAGAAAACGTGGCGCGTGTGTTTATTACCGGTTCTTCCGATGGACTTGGCCGAATGGCTGCTCTGCTACTTATCGAGCAGGGGCACAGGGTGGTTCTGCACGCTCGCAATGAAGCGCGGGGGGAGGAGGCGCTCGCGGCCGTGCCTGGGGCGGAGAGTGTTGTCATCGGCGACCTGTCCAGCATGGCCCAGAGTCGCAGCGTGGCGGATCAGGTCAATCGGCTCGGCGCATTCGACGGCATAATTCACAATGCCGCCGTCGGCTATCGGGAGCCCCGGCGAATCGCAACCGAAGACGGTTTGCCGCATGTGTTCGCCGTCAACACCCTGGCGCCCTATATACTCACCGCGCTGATTCAGAGGCCAAAGCGCCTTGTCTACCTCAGCTCCGCGCTTCATCAGAGGGGCGATGCAACGCTGAAGGATCTTGCCTGGGAGCGGCGTCCCTGGCAGGGACAGCAGGCGTACTCCGATTCTAAATTCCATGACGCGCTCTTGGCTTTCGCAGTCGCGCGCCGCTGGCCGAAGGTTCTTTCAAACGCTGTTGAGCCGGGCTGGGTAGCGACCAAGATGGGAGGCCCGGGAGCGCCAGACGACCTTCAGGCCGGGCACGTCACTCAAGTATGGCTTGTAACGAGTCAAGAGCCTGCGGCGATGGTCACGGGCGGGTATTTCTACCACCAGCGTCCTCGCACACCGCACCCTGCGTGTCACGATATCGGGACTCAGGAAAAACTACTCGAGGCCTGCCAGCATCTTTCCGGAATTGAGTTGCCCACCGGTCCAGCAGAAGCTTAATGAGATGCCCGCGCGACGTGCCACCCTCTCCCCAAGGGAGAGGGCCGTCAACCATGATTGATTCAGCCCTCTCCCTTGGGGAGAGGGTGGCGAGAGTAGCGAGCCGGGTGAGGGGTTCGTTCCCGCTGCGCTCAGGATGACGGGCGGTTTGTTATCTCATTCCCATAGGTCGGTGGTCAGATATTTCAGGCCGGAGTCGCAAATGATGATGACGATGGTCCGGCCCCGGTGCGGCCCCGCGAGAAGCTCCAGGGCAGCGGCCAGGTTTGCGCCCGAGGAGAAGCCGGCGAAGATTCCCTCTTCTTTCGCCAAGCGCCGCGCTGCCTGCATCGCCTCGTCGTCGCTCACTTGCAGGTAGCCATCGACAATGTCACGTTTAACGAACTTGAGAGCGGCCATCGAATATCCGCCGCCCTGGATGCGATGGTTGGAACGGCGAGAGGGTTCGCCGGCCAGCACCGCGGCGCCTCGGGGCTCGACAACATAGCATTTGATCTGCGGAACCGCTTCCTTGAAGGCTGCCGCGCACCCTCCGAACGAACCGCCCGATCCCACAAAATCGCAGAAAGCGTGAATCTGGTTCTTGGCCTGGCGCAGAATCTCGGGTCCTGTGTGAAGATAGTGAGCGCGGAAGTTTCCTTCGAGATTGAATTGGTCGGCGCGGAAAGCGTTGCGCTCCCGCACGATGCGCTGCGTTTCCAACTCGACTTGTTCCAGATCTCCCCCCGAGACCTGGCCCGGCACTGAGCTTGGGCGTTGGTCAACCAGCACCACCTCCGCGCCCAGCGCCGCCATCATCCGCGCGCGCTCCGGGGAATTGCCCTTGGACATCACCGCCACAAACGGATATCCGCGGACTCCGCACACGATGGCGAGTCCCGTCCCGGTGTTTCCGCTGGTGAGCTCGACCACCGTCTGCCCTGGCGCCAGCGCCCCGGCTGCTTCAGCGTCTTCGATGATCTGCCGCGCGATCCGGTCCTTCTTTGAAGACCCGGGATTCAGGTTTTCGAGCTTGGCGAGGATCCTGCCGTCCAGGTTTCGAGTTACGCGGGCGAGCTCGACGAGCGGGGTTTCGCCGATCGCCTCGATTACGGAAGGGCACAAGTCAGCGCGCACGCGTCACCTCACTCAGGGAGGCCCGTCGGTCTTCGGTGGTGCCGAACTCACGACGAAGATATGGTACGTCGCGGCGTCCCAGGCGTTATGGATGCCGGCGAAGAGCAGCAGGAGGGCCGCCGCAGCCACGCCAAACAAAGCCTGGCGCGCATGGGAGAGAGCGGCGTAAGCCGATACGGCCAACACGAAGTATGCTGCGAGGGGCAGCAGAACGTGAAATAGCCAGTCCTCGAGCTCCGGCCGGTAGGCGGTTTGTTTTCGCATGCGCCGAGCCACGATGATTTCGTACGCGACCCCATGGAGGCCGAGCAAGCCCAAGAGAATCGCGGGCCCGCCGACGCCGTGCCAGGGCGCGCACAGAACTGCTGACAGCAGCAGCGCGCATCCGAAATGAACGATGTTCGGTGTGCCAAACGCGGCGCCCGCCTGAGCGGCACCGGGCCCGCGGGGCCGGCTGGCGACGAGGGCCATGACGACGAACTGCAATCCGATCAGAGCACCGGCGGACGAGCCCACGATAACGTAAAAATTCTCCCATCCCGCGAGCGCTGTCATGCAAACAACTCCTGCGCGCGGCGGAGCCGGGCCGCGACTTGGACGCCATAGGGGCACTCGACCGTGCAGCGCTCGCAATCGGCGCAGCGCACCGCAGCGACTTGGGGCCCGAGCTGCAAGAAGTTCTCGCGGCCCAGGGCAAACTGGCCGTAGCCTTCGGCGTACGTCAGGAAGCGAAGTACGTCCGCGACCGGTACGCCGCGCTCGCAAACACCGCCGCAGGCGCCGCACATGCGGCAGTACAGCGGGCCGATGTCCTTGAGCCGCGCGGTGAGTAACTGCTCGTCCTTCTCGGTGAAGGTATCCGCCATGGCGCGCAGGTTTTCTTCGAACTCATCGTGACTCGTCATGCAGACGATCGCGGTGTCGACTGACGGGTTCTGGAGGGCCCATTTGATCGCCGCCACCGCGGCGCCCTCCTGGCTGAGCCGCCTGCTCAACGCCTGCGGATTGGCCCCGTAGAGCCGGTCGCCGCGCTGCACGCGCCCGACGCCGCCCGCCAGCACCTTCATCGCCACGATCCCGAGACCGGCCTTCCGCGCCGCCTGGATGGCCGCCGTCATGTCCGTCTTCGGCGCGTCCGGATTGGCGTTGGCGCCCGCATCCACCGAGCGCATGGCGAAATTGTAGGTCGTCAACACCACGTCCGTCTGGCCGAGCCTCGCCAGGTGCGCCAGCATCTTATCCATGTTGAAATGCGTGCTCACGCCTGCAAAGCGGATCTTGCCGTTTTGCTTTGCAAGACGCTGCGCCTCCAGCAGGTCGTCGGTCACCTGCTCCGGCTGGTTCTTCATGTGGAGATACCAGATATCCAGATAGTCGGTGCCCAGTTCGCGCAGGCTGGTGTCGAGATCGGCAAGAACTTCCGGCTTGGTCCTGGCCGGACTCTTGCTCGAGATGATGACCTTCGGCCGAAATCTCTTGAGCGCCGCGCCGACCATCCGCTCGTTGTTTCCGCCTTGGTAGCCGCGGGCCGTGTCGAAGTGATTGATGCCGAAATCCGCGGCGCGCTCGATCACCGACGGATCGGAAGTCGTCATGCAGCCGAAAGCAAGCGTCGTCACGTTTAAGCCAGTCTTTCCCAACATGCGGTAGTCCAGCCGGGCGGGTTCGGGCTTGGCTTGGCCGATGGCAAAGGGAAGAGAAGAAGCGCGAACGCCGGCGGCGGGAAGAGTCAGGCCGGCCGCCAGAAAATCGCGACGAGAGAAATTAGGTTTCATTCCATCCTCCTGGGTCTGGCTTGCGCGATCAATCATACCTAGAAATCGGGGCTTCTGTTCTGAAAATCGTAGCGCAGGCGTTTCGCCCGCTGTCGCTGGAGCGTCCCGCTCTCGCGGGCAGGCAGGACGCCCGCCTGGACTCGTTTACTCCGATTTGAGCGAAGCCATGTCGATGGAGAAGCGGAACTTCACGTCGGACTTGAGCAGTCGCTCGTAGGCTTCGTCGAGTTTCTGGATAGGAATTCTCAGCCCTGATTCAGGCTTGGTATTGTTCGTCCGTGACCTTCTCCAGCCAGTCGACAGTCTTGCCATCGAGTTTTTCCTGAATGGCGATGTGCGTCACGGCCGTGGTCGGGGTAGCGCCATGCCAATGCTTCTCGCCGGGCGGGAACCAGACCACGTCGCCGGGCCGGATTGGCTCGACCGGGCCGCCCCAGCGCTGCGCGAGGCCGCAGCCGGCCGTGACGATGAGAGTCTGACCGAGCGGATGGGTATGCCATGCCGTTCGCGCTCCGGGCTCGAAGGTGACGCTGGCCACCACAGCGCGAGCGGGATCGGGCGCGGTAAACAGCGGGTCGATGCGCACCGTGCCCGTAAAATAGTCCTCCGATCCTTTGCCGGAAGGCTGCGAGCCGCTTCTTTTGATCTCCATTCCCTGAATCCCCTCGTTGGAAGGTCGCAATCGTTTGATCCAGCCATTATAACCTGCCGGGCGCACCGCGGTGCAACCAGGGAACATGGTTGATTCTTTCCCAGCCATCCCACGACGCCTTATCAAGGAACGCGAACAGGGAAACGCGGAGGGGCGCCTCCGCAGATTCCGAAGGAAATGACGTAGTGGGTCACGGGATCGAATGCCATGATAAAGTGGGAACCGTCTGCAAGCGGGATGACGGCCGAGTACCAGGAATAGCCCTGGGGAGGAAGGCCAACGGGATGGGGGTTTTCGCCGCAGCCGAATTGACCGTGGTGAGGAGGCGCGTCGAGAACGAGCGTGATGTGAGAATTGCCCAGCAAGCGCCGGGTACGTTTCGAGATTGGGGAAGCCTTGGCCAGGTCTTCCACCGTGAGTTGCAACGGATGCGCCGCATCCAGCTTCCCAACGCCGGATTGGAATTTCTGGATTGCTTGCATGGTTTCAAGGACCGCTGTCCCTATTGGGTTCTGGGCTGCCTGTCCCACAAAAGCATAGAAGCTCAACGAAGAAAAGCTGCACAGGAACGCCAACATGGCCAAGGGCAGCAGACTCCTGACCACTGACAAAGCTCGTTGCTGGAGCGGCGCCCGAAACAACCGGTAACTCTGGACGACCGCGTAGAGCAGCATCGGAACCAATATCAGTGTCGTTAGCACGAATGTTGCTTGCACGCTGTCTGTCCTGTTGGTCGACGCAGCTTGGATGAGTTTGAAAAATGCGTTGGATCTGAAGTGCGAAACAGCCTCGGCGAATTTCACGTTTGAGAAGGGATCGAACCTGGAAAGAAAGAGGTTCGTGAGTTCGGGTCCCGCCCACTTGCCGAGTTCCACGGCGAAATTGAGGGCGATCATCACCGGAAGAGTCCAGAGCACCGCGGGCACCGTCCCTTTCACCGCGCACGCGCACCAGAAGGCGGCAAAAGTCAGAAGGACCGCCCCCACCAGTAAATCCCGTCCGACATGCACATCTGCAAGCATGTGGGACGATCCCAACAATCTGCCGGCGATCAGAAGCGGGAGCAGTCCCGCGCCTGTGAATCCCGCGAACAGCGCCATGCACAGCTTGATGAGCCACTGGCGGCCGGCCGACACCGGCAAGGTGAGTTGCCACGCGTGCGTCCCCGACGTTTTTTCTTCCCCCAGCGACAGGCTTCCGGCGAGAATCGCTATCATTAACGTATTGCCCACACCCATAAGGACCACCGCGGTTTCGAGATTCCTCGAAAATCCTCGCTCGTACAGCGGGCCGAACAAGGTCAGGCACGCCCAGCCCAGGGCAGCCAACAAGCTGAACAGCCAGACCGGGCGGAACAACCGCAATTCCTTGCGGAACAAGTTGAGAACCGCTCCCGTGGGCTGGCAGCGAAACCAGCCAGCCAACGCTCGCGGCATCACGCTGGGACCAGCTATCAACAGATCGTCGCCGGCCATGCTTCCCGTCACCTCAAACCGCGCCAGCGTGCGCCCTCCGAGCCACAGCATTACACCGGCGTAGCCCAAAAGAACATACAGGACAGGCGAGAATAGAGGTGCCGGGAAATGTCCCTCTCCAAAGAGCAGGTAGATCAGAGCTGGAGCAGCACAGATGAAGAGTGCAGCCGAGATGTTCAGGACCATGCCACCAATCATTGATCTTGCAACAAGCGTCCAAAAGGTTGCTGAAGCGGTCGTGGCAACGATCCAAGCGGTGGCAAAGGCCAATCCGTGCGGGTCAGGTCGAAAGGTGTTTGGCCACTGGGCCAAGCAGAAAACCAGAGCCGTCGACAGGACAGCGGCCAAGGTCACGCCCATTTTCTCCCCCCAGATTCTCATCCGCTCGGCGGGTTGAGAAAGCAAAAGGGGAAGCGTTCGGTGCTGGAATTCGATGCCGAAAGAGAAAGTTGCCAACAGCGGAACGCCGAGGAGAAGGCAAATGCGACTGATCGCAACAGCTGAATGTAATCGCAGAACAAGAGGCGCCGCCGCAGCTAACACCACTGCGCACCAGGGCCAGAAGAACGGACGGGCCTCCTTATACATTCTGTGGGCGTTCATGTTCGACTCCTCTTCTTGTTCTTGTAGGGGCAGGCCTCGTGCCTGCCCAACCCGTCGGCATGGCCGACACCAGGGCACCCACGAGGGGTGCCCCTACGACTTCAAGGTCGCGACGAAGATCTCCTCGAGGGTCAGCGACTCCGTCGTGAGGGCCTCGGGATGATATTCCCGCAAACGCTGCATCAATTCGGGGCCCGAGCCATTGGCAATCAATTCCAGCTCACGGCCGTCGCGGCGCACGCGCAATGCCGCCTGGAGGTCGATTTCCGGCGGCGATTGTGCAAAGCGGGCGCGAATCTTCTGATAACGCTCGCGGGCCTGGTCGGCGTCGAGCGTCAGCACGCTGCGGCCGTGATCGATGAGCGTGAACTCGTCAATCAATCCCTCGAATTCGCTGATGAGGTGGGTGGAAACCAGGATCGTGCGCTTGCCCGGAACCCCCTGCTGGTAGGCGCCAATCACCGCCTCGATGAACTCGCGGCGAACGATGGGGTCCAGGCCCGAGGTCGGCTCGTCGAGCACCAGCAGGTCCGTCTCCGGGCAGACCGCAGCGACGAGCGCCACCTGCGTACGTTGGCCCTTCGACAGATTCCCGGTGCGCTGCGCCGGATCGAGTTGGAAACGCTCAAGCAACTCTTGCTCCGTCTGCCGGTTCCAATGGGCGCGAAATGAAGCGAGGTAATCCAGCGTCTCGCGCACGCTCATCCACGGATAGAATGCCACCTGGTCCGGCACGTAAGAGAGAAGGCGTTTCACCTCCACTTCGTGTTTTGCCGGATCGAGACCGAAGACGCGCACCTGGCCGCTCTGCGGACGGAGCAAATTGAGTAAACACTTGATGGTGGTCGTCTTGCCCGCGCCATTGCGGCCGAAGATTCCGTAACAGCGGCCGGGCTCGACCGTCAGGCTCAAGTTACGGACCGCCTCCGCGCGCCCGTAAGCGTAAGTGAGGTTCTCGATCTGGATGGGGAGAGTTGGAGATTCCATAGCCGGTTAATCCTCCTTATGGTCTTCATGGGCGCGTCGCTTGTCGTCGAGCACATCCAGCCGCTCACGGATCAATTCCAGGAATTCATCATGCGGCACCTGCAAATGGTGCGCTTGCACAATGACCTGGTCGATGTGCTCGATCAGCAGTTCGCGCCGGACCTTCTTCCGCAATGCCGATTGATTCTCTTTCAGGAAACAACCCCGCCCCGGCAGCGTTTCAATGACGCCCTGACTTTCGAGCTCCGTATAGGCCTTGGCAACCGTGTTGCGATTGACGCGCAGTTCCTCAGCCAGAGGGCGGATGGATGGGAGCGCCTCGCCGGGCCGCAGCGCCCCTGAGGCGGCGGCGGCCCTGACCTGATCCACGATCTGGAGGTAGATGGGCATGCCTGACTTGAAATTGATTTGGAGTATCATGTTCGGCTCACTGTCATAGGACTCTATGACAGATGGGCGAGGTTGTCAAGAAGAATTTTCGGGGCTTCCTAATTGGCAAAACGACCATGACAGATTGCCTTTTTTGCATTTTTCACTTGACAAATCCAGGGCTGTGTGCTAGCCTATAATCGTGGTCAATTTATGGACAGATTGTCGTAGACAGTCGCCGGTGGCCGGCCAGGCGAGAGGGTTGGCCGGAAGGTTCCACCGAAAGGGCAAAGCTGGGAAACGGGAAAAATGAAAAATAGTGGGAACGAAGCTAAGAAGTACTTGAAAACAAACGACATCACTATTTTTGATGCTGCAAATTATGCGCATTTATGCGCAAATTTGCACAAATCGAACGCTGAAACGAGCAAAGATCGCGCCTTTTACGCAAAACGAAGCAAAGACTTTCGAGTCGAACGGCGAGGCCGGAAAGTGACAATTAGTCGGCTACATGAGCTTTCAATTTGCCGAACTCTTAGGATCTGCATTCAACCTGCGAACTGCCTGCGACGCTCGGCCAGTTCATCGGCGACCCGCAGATTGAGCTCCCGCGTGATCGGATAGAAAAACAAGCAAACCAAAGTGAGTACGAAAGCCAGCCCGGCGTAAAGGCTCGCCGTCATGCGGATGCCCATAAGCGCGTGTGGTGTCTGCAAGGCGTTCGGCGCATAACCGTAGAACGAGAACAGCCAGGCGGCAATGGCGCCGCCCAATGCCAGTCCGACCCACAGCGCGAAGACCACGGCCGCGGTTACCGTCGCCGTCGCCCGGCGTCCGGTTTTCCACTCGCTATAATCGGCCACGTCGGCGATCATCGCCCACAGCAGCGGGCAGGACCATCCAAACGCGAACTGCCGGAGAACTTCCGAGGTGAAAATGATCGCGGTCGCAGTCGGCGGAATGAGGATCAGGACTACGTTGAAAATGGCAGTCAGCGCCATCGACAAAATGAATAGGTTGCGTTTGCCGAAGCGAATCGACAAGGAGTTCGAGATCGCGACGCCGAAGAGCAGCGCCGTCAGGCCGAAGCCGTTGAACCAGCTAAACAGGGTTTCGTTGCCGGAGCAGTACTTGAAGTACGGCAACATCACGCTGCCGCGGATGGCGATGGCAATAAAGTAGAGGCCGGTCACAAGAAACAGTGCGATCCACGAACGGTTCTTGACCAAATCCGTGAGGTCTTGCCTCAGCGAGGTCTTTTGCCGGGGATCCGGCTGGATGCGCTCTTGCGTGGTGGCGAAGGCGGTGAAGAAGAAAACCACGCACAGGACCGAGAACAAACCCATCGTCATCTGATAACCCTTGGCCCGGTTCCCGCGTCCGAAATAGTCGCACATCGGGATGGCCAGCGCCTGCACGACGAAGGCGGCGATGTTTGCGAAGATCTGGCGGTACGAGGCTAAGCTGGTCCGCTCGTCCGGGTCTCCCGTGATCACGCACGTCAAAGCCGCGTAAGGCACGTTGTTGGCTACATAGATTAGTCTGAGGAGGGCGTAGGTTATGTAAGCGTAGAGGATCTTCCCGCCCGGACTGAGGTTAGGGGTAGTAAAAGTAAGGACGCCGATGATGCCAAAGGGCACTGCCGTCCAGAGGAGCCACGGACGGAACTTGCCCCACCGGGTGTTGGTTCGATCCGCGATAACGCCCATTACCGGGTTGAAAACCGCGGCGCCCAGCCCCACCACCAAGAAGAGGGTGCCGGCTGCCGCCGCCGTCAGCCCGAAGGTATCGGCATAGAAGCTCAGTTGGAGGGCAATCATGGTTTGAAAAATGAAGTTCGCGGCCATGTCCCCAAGGCCGTAGCCAACCTTCTCTTTAATCGAAAGCTTCTGCGTCATACTCGCCTCTTCTCTTGCCGCGCCAGTTCGCCGGCTGCTCATCCCGCTGTTCGGTATCAGCCTTTTACTTGCAAAACCACCTTCTGCAAATCGCATCCCCGCGAGGAGTTTCCGACCATCACCTCAAACTCCCCCGGCTCGACGAGGAACTTCATGTTGATATCGTAAAAAGCGAGCAAGTCCGGAGTGATATCCAGCGCGACGGACTTCGTCTCCCCCGGCTGCAAGGAGACCTTCTTAAAGCCCTTGAGCTCCTTGATCGGCCGCGTCACGGAGCTGACCAAGTCGCGGATGTACATCTGGACGACTTCCGTGCCGGCGCGCTTGCCGGTGTTCGTCACGTCCGCCATCACGCGCGTGGATTGGTTGCGGCGGATGCTCTTTTTGGCAAGCCGAACGTTCTTGATCTCAAAGGTGGTGTAGCTCAAGCCGTAGCCGAAAGCGTACAACGGCGACACATCGTCAAACAGATAGCCCCGGCGCGCTGAGGGCTTATAGTTGTAGAAGACCGGCAAATGGCCCGCCGAGCGCGCTATGGTGATCGGCAGCTTGCCGCCGGGATTGAAATCGCCGAACAGGGCGTCGGCCACGGCGTGTCCGGTTTCCTGACCGAGATACCAGCACTCGAGAATCGCCGGAACGTTCTGGCTGAGGTAGTTGATCGAAAGCGGCCGTCCGTTGAAGAGAAGCACGATGACGGGCTTGCCCAGCGCTAGCATCGCCTTGACAAGTTCCTCCTGCCGGCCGATGAGATCGAGACTCGTGCGATCACCCATGTGGTTCAATCCCCAGGCCTCGCGGGAGGTTTGCTCGTTGCCGCCCAACGCCAGAACTATGACGTCCGCTTGCCTAGCCACCTCCGCGGCTTCGGCAATTTGCTTGCGATCCTCAACGGGATCACTGGGAACAACTTCATCCTGGTTCCACGTGCCGCCGATCGTAATCTTGCATCCTTCGCTGTAGACCACTTTGGCACGTCCGCCGACCTTGGCCTTGATACCTTCGAAAACAGTGACTTCATGCTTCGGGACACCGCTGTAACCGCCCAGCAGGGTGCGGTGGGCGTTCGGCCCGATGACAGCGATCGTCCCTACGCGGGCCGGATCAAGCGGGAGGAGTGCATTGTCGTTTTTGAGCAAGGTGATAGCTTCACGCGCTGCCGCGAGCGCCAGTCTGCGGTGCGCTTCGCAGCCGACCACATGCGCAGCTTCGTCCGGATCCACATAGGGGTCATCGAATAATCCCAGCTTGAACTTCCACAAAAGCATGGGGGCGATGAGTTCATCGAGTTGGGACTCTTTCAACACGCGCTTGCGAATCAGTTCAGCCAGGTGCAGGTAGCAATCCGGATCGGGCAATTCAATGTTGACTCCGGCCTTCACCGCGAGCGCGCACGACTCTTTCTTGTCCTTGGCCACGAAATGGCCGTGCGTGTCGGGGCGGAAACCTAGTTCCCAAATCGCGAAGTAATCCGATACGACGTATCCTTTGAATCCCCACTCTTTCCGGAGAACGTCGCGGAGAAGCCATTTGTTGGCGTGAGAAGGCACCCCGTCAAGCTCATTGTAGGAGGCCATCACGCTGATCGCGCCGGCCTGCTGGAGCGCCTCCTTGAAGGGATAAAGAAACGTCTCGCGCAGAACGCGCATCGAGACGTTCGCGGGGGCACAGTTCATGCCCGATTCAGGTTGGCCATGTCCAGCCAGGTGCTTGAGCGTCGCGATGACACGCTGCTTATCCTGGAAAGTCGCGTCACCCTGAAAACCCCGCACGGCGGCAATGCCCATCCGTGACACGAGGTAGGGGTCTTCACCGTAGGTTTCCTCGACCCGGCCCCAGCGCGGCTCACGTGCTACATCCACGACAGGGCTCAGCGCCTGGTGCGTCCCTCGCAACCGCGCTTCATGAGCGGTGACAGTGAAGATCGATTCCACGAGTTCAGGATTGAATGTCCCGGCAAGCGCAATCGGTTGCGGAAAGCTCGTGCCGTCAATGGCCGCGTGACCGTGCAGGCATTCCTCGTGGAAAATCACGGGAATCCCCAGACGCGTGTTTTCCAGGAAGAATTTTTGGATCGCGTTGGTGAGCACCGCATTGCTGCGAGCGTTTTTGCCGGAGCCGGCATCGCTGGGGCGGCCAACCTGGCCGGGAGCGTGTCCCGCTTTGAAGGCAGATTGGGCTTTCTGGAATTCGA
>Ga0326728_10002176_pt1 | contig 66411 bp, 54 predicted proteins | sample MB3enrmetagenome_FD_207602 | JGI IMG/M metagenome (GOLD analysis project Ga0326728, IMG submission 207602) | Lab enriched peat soil microbial communities from McLean, Ithaca, NY, United States - MB31MN | ecosystem: Environmental > Terrestrial > Soil > Wetlands > Peat | place: USA: New York...
GCCCCGAGGGGTCTCCCAGGATCCTCGACTGATCTGTCCACGCGCGCCGCCCCCAACCACCCCGGAAAGCCCGGCGGCTGCATGTACCCGTTGCTTCACCACCGGTAGCAGGTTCGTCATCTCTGGCGGACTCCTCACTTTCAGGTTGCGTAACGAGGCCGACTCGGGTTCGCGTGCGCTGCAGCTCGCGTGTTCGCCTCACAAGTTTCCGCCGGACGGATTGCTCCATCCCACGCTTGCTTCGGCTACATGTCGAACGGGCAATTTACATGGTGAACTCCTTTCAGTTCACAAGATCAGCCAGGCTTCGCCTGGCGTACCGGAGACGCGGAGACGCTGAGAGATTCGAGGATTGGAAGATAGAGGATTAGGAGAGGATTAGGAGAGGATACTTTGCCGCGGCACTCCTCTCAACTCCTCCTCTCAACTCCTCCTCTCAACTCCTCCTCTCAACTCCTCCGCGTCTCCGCGTCTCCGCGTCAAAAGGCCTTGGCGTGAGTATCCGACTTCGCCTCGGATTTCTCTCAGGCCTTCTCATCTCGTTGTGATAACCTGAAATGCCATGCCCACCGAAGGCCCCGCGAGGCTGCCGGATTGGACGCCGGGCTCCTGGCGCGGGCGCACGGCGCTCCAGCAGCCGGAGTACCCCGATGCCGCGGCGCTCGATCACGCGCTGGGCGAGCTGCGCCAACTGCCGCCCTTGGTCACCAGTTGGGAGATCCTGTCGCTGCGCGAGCAGATGGCCGAGGCGGCCTGCGGGCGGCGGTTCGTGCTCCAGGGCGGCGACTGCGCCGAACGCTTCGCCGACTGCACCTCGCCGCGCATCGCCAACATGCTCAAAATCCTGCTCCAGATGAGCCTGGTGTTGGTGGTGGGGGCGCAGCGTCCGGTGGTGCGCGTGGGACGCTTCGGCGGGCAGTACGCCAAGCCGCGTTCCTCCGATTTCGAGGAGCGCGACGGCGTGCGGCTGCCTTCCTACCGCGGCGACCTGGTGAACGATCCGGCCTTCACCACCGCAGCGCGCACACCCGATCCGCAACGCCTGCTCCGCGGCTACGAGCGCTCCGCCCTGACCCTGAATTTCATCCGCGCCCTGGTCAAGGGCGGCTTCGCGGACCTGCACCATCCCGAGTACTTCGACCTCGACTGGGTGGAGCATTCGCCGCTGGCCGACGAGTACCACCGCATGGTGGCCACCATCGGCGATTCCTTGCGCTTCATGGAGAACGTGCTGGGCGTGCGCGCCGGGGAAACCGACCGCATCGATTTCTTCACCGCCCATGAGGCGCTGCACCTGGGTTACGAGGAAGCCCAGACGCGCCGCGTGCCGCGCCGTCCCGGCTGGCTCAACCTCTCCACCCACTTTCCGTGGGCGGGCCTGCGCACCAGCCACCCGGCCGGCGCGCACATCGAATACCTGCGCGGCATTGAGAACCCCGTGGGCGTCAAAGTGGGGCCCGATACCACCCGCGAGCGGGTGGCCCAATGGATCGAGATCCTCGATCCGCGGCGCACCGCCGGGCGTCTGACCCTCATCCATCGCTTCGGAGCGTCGCGGATTGCCGACGCCCTGCCGCCGCTGATCGAGGCCGCGCGCGCGGCGGGCGGCCAGCCGGTGTGGATCTGCGACGCCATGCACGGCAACACGCAGGTGGTCTCCGGCGGCATCAAGACCCGCCGCTTCGAGGACATCTACTCGGAGGTGGACCAGGCCTTCGATATCCACGCCGGCATGGGCCAGCGGCTGGGCGGGGTGCATTGCGAGCTGACCGGCGAGAACGTCACCGAGTGCCTGGGCGGCGCGCGTGGCCAGAGCGAGGCGGACCTGGCGCGCGCGTATCGATCCGAGGTCGATCCACGCCTCAATTACGAACAGTCGCTGGAGCTGGCGTTTCTGATCGCCCGCAAGATGGCGGGCGAACTGAAGTAGTGGGACAGGCCATCGCCTTGCGTGGCCTGTCGGGCCTCGCTGTCCCACCAACCGGATAACGAGCCGCGACCGTCAGGGAGCGGTCGGGCGAAACCGCCCGCCCCACCAATACAGGCAAAGGCCCGGTGGGGCAGGCGGTTCCGCCTGCCCACTGCTCGGATTTTCATGAAATTTCGCGGGCCCACGGCCCATCCCAACAGGGTCGAAAAAGCCCCTTGGGCCTGCCATGCGATCACTATTCCAACCGCTCCCCGACGGGGCGCCCTCTGGGCCCGGCTCGTCAGACCGATAACGAGCCGCCACCGTCAGGGAGCGGTCGGGGCGACGCCTGGCGATGCTGGCCCGTCACGCCTTTCATGAAACTCCGCGGGCCCACGGCCCATCCCAAACAGACGACGAGAACCGATCGCCCTATAGCGGCGTTATCGGGTGGGCCTCCGAGCCAACGTGGAATGAGTAGGCCTTCCCGGCGCTCGGCGGAGGCGTCAGCAGGTGCGGCCGGATCAGCAGGAGCACCAGATCGCCGCTCGTGTTCTTTTGGTGGGTGCTGGTCAGCGGTCCGAGAAACGGCGCCTGCGACAGGCCCGCGAGGCCCGCGATGGAACGCGCCTCCTGTGTGTTCATCAGGCCCGCAACCACCGCCCATTCGCCGAATGCCATGCGGGCCGTCGACTTCACCAGGCGGTTCGAGATGACCGGGATGCCGTTCACGCTGGTTCCCTGCAACACCTTGAACTCCGCGTCGATGTCGAGCGTCACATCGCTCTCGTCATGCACCGAAGGCGTTATTTTCAGGGTCAGGCCCAGGTCCTCGAAATTGAAAGACGGAGGCGGCGCATAGGTGGTGATTCCGTTGCTTCCGCTGCTCACCGCCCCAACGCTGAAGCTCACCTGAACGGTCTGCGTGACGCCGGCCGCCGTGACGCTGAGGTCGCCGAGGTACGTGTTCGCCGAAAGGCCCGACGGATTGGCGTACAGAATAAAGGTGGTAGCCACGCCCGCTTCCACGGCGCTGCCGGGAGTCGAAAGCGATAGACCGGACCCGGTCACACTGGCCGATAAGGCTCCGGCGGTCTCGCTGGTTACGGTAACGGTTTGCTCTACCGTGGAACCGGAGAGGGAGGCGCTCAACGAGATCGGGTTTGGCGAAACCGTGAGGCCGCTGGCGGTCCCCCCGTTCACCGTCAGGGTCACGTTGATATACGCGATGGACCCATCCGATGCATTCAATTGCACGCTTCCTGTATAAACGCCCGTGCCGAGATCCGCGAGACTGGACGCGGGAGCGAGGGCCAGAGTGCCCGGCAAGCTCCCCGAAGCGCTCGTTGCGCCGTTCACCAGCAGCCACGAGTTCGCACTCGAGGCGATGGCGGTGAAGGTGGCGGCGTTGCTGCTGCTCGAGGCTGTCACGTTGGTGGTCGCCGGTAAGCTTCCGCCGGTGGCGTACGTCCACGGGATGGAGCTTTGGCTCAGTTGCAAGCTCCCGCTGGCGGTTACGCTGAAGCTCACCGATGCCTCCTCGGTAACCGCGCCCACGGTCACGCTCAGAATGCCGAGATAGGTTTGCGGCGAAAGCCCCGTTGGATCTCCCGTGACCGTGAGACTCACTGGCGTGTTGGCTCCCACCGTGGTCACGGGGACCGAAAGCGAGAGGCCGGCCCCGATTACGCCGGCCGATAAAGTCCCACCGCTGGCGCTGGTCACTACAACCGTCTGTTGCGCCGATAAACCGCTCGTCCCGGAGGCAAGCGCGATCGGGTCGGGCGAAATCGTGAGATTCTGCGCCCCGCCGCCCACCGCCAGGGTCACCGTGATGTATGCGACGGAGCCGTCCGACCCGCTCACCTGCACCGTGCCCAGGTAGGAGCCCGTTCCGAGCGCGGTGAGACTGGCCCCGGGCGAGATGGTCAGCGTGGTTGGCAGGACGCCGGAAGCGGTCGTCGCGCCGTTTACCGCCAGCCACGGGCTGGAACTCGCCGCCGTGGCGGAGAAGCCGATGGTTCCGTTGGTGCTCGTGACCGTCACGCTGGTGGCTGTCGGGGATTCGCCCCCGGAGGAGTAGGTCCACGAAACGGAGCTCTGGCTGAGGTCCAAAACGCCTACGCCGGTACCGGTGTTCGTGGTCCCGGTATTCGTGATCCCGGTATTCGTCCCGCCCGACGTGGTTGCCGCCGACCCCAACGATCCGAAATAGCCCGCCGTCAGGACCGGATACCGGTCGCCAATGTGCAGCGTGGCGGGCTGCCCGTTCACCCCGCGGAGAAAGGAGTCCAGCAGCGACTTGCCCGAGGACTGGGACATCTGCGCCACCAGCTCCGCGCTCACCACGCCCAGCCCCATCAGCGTCTTGCCGCCGCCGAACGCCGCCAGCCCGGCGACGCTCGGAACGGTGGGCGTGTTGTTCATCCAAGTGGTCAGCGCGACCAGCGGGAACTGAGTCGGCAGGCCGATCCCGTAAGTGATTGCGTCGTTGCGGCTCACCTCCAGGAATTTCGTCTCTATGGCCACCTGCGCGGACGGACGCATGAAGTTCTCCAACATGTCGCGGGCCGCGAGCGCTTTGGAGATCGCGTCCTTCAGAATCACGGTTTGGTTGGCCGAATCGAAGGCGACGACTTTGATACCCATCGCCTGCTGGACACTGTTGACTATGTTGGTGAAATCCTGCTGGGTGGCGGCCTCCGGAAGGCGCACCTCCACGGCTACCACGGGCTCCAGCTCGGCGCGTTTCTGCACCGTGTCGGCAACCACCAGGAAGCGCTTGTCGGAAAGCGGCGCCAGGAACGATCCCGTGGCCGCCTCCAGGCCGTGCAGCGCGGTTCGGTAGTCCACCTCCCGCAGCTCGAAGCGAATCGAGTCGCGGTTCTTGTAGTCGCTGTCGAAAACGCACTGCAAGCCGTAGGAGCGCGCCACCTCTTCCCACAACGTTCGCGCGTCGCCGCGCAAGTCGAAATCCTTGAGACCCGGCTCCGCAACCAATTGCGTGGGGGGCAGCGGCTTGCGGGCATCGGCCTTGTCCTGGTCGCTGGCGGGAGGCAATGGCGGCAGGGGCGCGGCGGCCGCCGTAGCGGTTTTGGGCGGGTTTAGCGAAGCCTCCATTTCGGCGCGGAGCCGCACCGACTGGCTGCGGAGCCAGTATTCCCGGTTCTCCGGATCGAGGGCCGCCGCCTGCGAATACAGCAGGTAGGCCTCGCGCATATGGCCGGCCTTCTCGGCCGCGCGCCCCTGGGCGAAAACCTCGTCGGGTGCGGGCTCCTCGGCCGCCAGGCATCCCGCCGCCAGCAAGCAGAGTATGAACACACGGGCCCGCACATAGGGTTGACGGCCGGGGCGGCTTGCGCGTGCAAACGATTTGTTGTGAGAATCGGATTGCTATGAACGCAATCGCGGCATTCCGGCGCCTTCTGGACCACCCCGAACAGTGGATCGCGCCGCTGGCGGTTTTCGCCATCGTATTCGCGGCCGGTTGGCTGGCGCGCCGCCTGCTCTTGCGGGCTCTGCGGGCGTGGAGTTCCCGCACCGAAAGCCGGTCCGTCGGCATCCTGGCGGAGTCCTTGCGCGGCCCCTCCATGATCTGGGCGCTGATCCTGGGCGCGCACCTGGCCGTGCAGGCCTCGGACCTCTCGGAAAAGCAGCTCGATTTCGCCGGCCGCGTGCTTGGGATTCTGCTGATTCTTTCGCTCACCTTCATGGGTATGCGCCTGGCGCGCGAGTTGGTGCGCTTCTACGGAGGCCGCCTCGCCGGCGCGGCGCCGGTCACCACCCTGACCCAGAATCTGGCTCAGGCCGGGGTGCTGATCCTCGGAATCCTGGTGCTCTTCGGCGACAAGCTGCAGCGGATTACGCCCATCCTGACGGCTTTGGGCGTCGGCGGCTTGGCCGTAGCCTTGGCCCTCCAGGACACGCTCTCCAACCTCTTCGCCGGGTTCTATGTGGCCGTGGCCGGGCAAATCCGCCTGGGCGACTATATCAAGCTGAACACCGGCGAGGAGGGCTACGTGAGCGATATCGGCTGGCGCAGCACCACCGTTCGCGGCCTCGGCAATAATCTGGTGATCGTTCCCAACGCCAAGCTCGCCCAGGCCATTGTGACCAACTTCTACCTGCCCGAAAAGCGCATGTCGGCGTCGGTGCAGGTGGGGGTCAGCTACCAATCCGACCCCGATGAGGTCGAGCAAGTCCTGCTGAACATCGCGGCGCAAGCGGCGCGCGAGGTTCCCGGCATGTTGGCGCAGCCGGCCCCCTCGGTCGCATTCGACCCGGGTTTCGGTGAGTCCGCGCTGGGTTTCACCCTCAACTACCAGGTAGCCGAGTTCGCCAGCCAATTCGCCGTTCGCCACGAGCTGCGCAAACGTATCTTCCGCCGCTTCCAAGAGGAGGGTATCCGCATGCCATTCCCCACCCGCACCATTCTTCTCGACGGCCCGCTTCCAACCGAACCGCCGCGGCGACCGCTCCCTGGCGGTCGCGGCTCGTAGTTCATGCGAGCCGCGGCCGTAAGTGCCCACCGAGTGGAATTCTTGCCGTTTCGGCGAGAATATATCCGACGATGTCCATTTCGGCCCATCTCCATGGGCTCTCGGCGGCACTCCGAAAATCACTCTAACTCCTGATCTACACGGTATTCTCTCCGCGTCAAAAAGGGGTCCTGTTTGGCTCCGGCCATGCCGGGGCTGGGCGGTTAGAGGCGCAATTTCTTTTCCATTTAGCGGGTTTCGACCCCTCGCCGCCCCTCCCCGGCTGTCCGCACTTCCACATTCGCGCCGCCTCAGCGCCTTTTCAGCGGCCCCTGGAACATGATATATTCGAAAACGCGTTTGAACAGCTTCCGCGAATCCGGTCGAGTGTCTCCGCGTGAACGGCTCCGCCGTCCCGCTTCCGTTTCGTCCCCGATGAGCCTGCTTTCAAATCGTCAGGAGTAGAGTGTGAAGAACATTTTCGTCGGCAACCTGAACTATGACGCCTCCGAAGAGGCGGTGCGCAGCCTTTTCGAGCAATACGGAACGGTGAACAGCGCCCGCATCATGACCGATCGGGAAACCGGCAGGTCCCGCGGATTTGCATTCGTGGAGATGGCCAGCGAGGCTGAAGCGGACCAGGCGATCGCCGCTTTGAACGGTTACCAGATGGACGGGCGCGCCCTCAACGTGAACGAGGCCCGTCCCAAGCCGGACCGTGGGTTCGGCGGAGGCCCGGGCGGTGGCCCACGCCCCGCCGGCGGAGGGCGGCGCGAGCGGCGCGAACCGCGCTGGTAAGAAGGCCCTGAAAGAATCGGCCGGCGGGTGAGAGCGCCTGCCCCACGCGCCCGCAAGCGGGCGGGGATGCATTCGTGCGCCGGGCCGGCGCGAATCCCTCACACGCCCCTTGCGCCGTTGTTCTCCAGAAACGCCCGCAGGCGATGACTGCGGCTGGGGTGCCGCAGCTTGCGCAGCGCCTTGGCTTCGATCTGCCGGATGCGCTCCCTGGTGACGGCGAAGTTCTGCCCTACTTCTTCCAGCGTGTGCTCGCTGCCGTCCTCCAGGCCGAACCGCATCTTGATGATCTTCTCTTCGCGCGGGGTCAGCGTCTTCAGGACCTGCGCCGTCTGCTCGCGCAGGTTCAGGTTGATCACCGCGTCGGAGGGCGAAATGCCGTTGTGATCGACGATGAAATCGCCCAGGTGCGATTCCTCTTCTTCCCCAATCGGCGTCTCCAGCGAGATCGGCTCCTGCGCCACCCGCAGCACCTTGCGCACTTTGGAGACGGGCAACTGCATGCGCTTGGCCAGCTCCTCGTTGGTGGGCTCGCGCCCCAGCTCCTGCACCATTTGCCGCGAGGTCCGGATCAGCTTATTGATCGTCTCGATCATGTGCACCGGGATGCGGATCGTGCGCGCCTGGTCCGCAATGGCCCGTGTGATCGCCTGCCGCACCCACCACGTCGCGTAGGTGGAGAATTTGTAGCCGCGGCGGTATTCGAACTTCTCCACGGCCTTCATCAGCCCGATATTGCCTTCTTGTATGAGATCCAGGAATTGCAGCCCGCGATTGGTGTAGCGCTTGGCAATGCTCACCACCAGCCGGAGGTTGGCTTCGATCAGTTCCTTCTTGGCCGCCTCCGCCTCATAGTGCGACTTGACGATGATTTCCAGGCTACGCCGCAGCTCCGCCGCCGGAGCGCCGCATTGTTCTTCCAGTTGCTGCAGCCGCTGGGCGCACACGCGCTGCTCCTTGCGCAGCTCCTTGATACCCTCCGCGCGCGCCCCGCGCCATACTTCAAGCTTCTTCTGCACCCGCGCGATGTCGCGCTCCACGGGCTTGAACTGGTCCACCGCGTCCCCGAGCCGCTCGATGAGGTGGTGAATCACGGGGGTTTGGAAGCGGATGGTCCGCACCAGGCGCGAAGTCTTCACCGTCAAACGGGCCAGCTCCCAAAGCTGGCGCCGGTATTGCTTCGGCTTCATGCCCCGCGGAATGGCCTGCAGCTTCTGCCGGCATTGCAGGGCTTTCTTGTGGAGCCGCGCCATTTCCTCCACCGTTCGGACGAACGCGCGCCGCGTCTCGTCCACCAGCTCGTCGGTCAGAATTGGGTCCGCCATCTGAACCACGTCGCGCGCGGAAAGGATGTCCCCGGCCACCTCTTCGCCCATGGCGCTGATTTCCTGGATCACCAGCGGCGCGCGGGACAGCGATTTGAGAACCGTGCTCTGCCCGCGCTCGATGCGCCGCGCGATTTCCACCTCGCCGTCGCGCGTGAGGAGCGGCACGGTGCCCATCTCGCGCAGGTACATGCGGACCGGGTCGTTGACCTTGTCGCCGACCCCGGTGGGAAGATCCAGGTCCAGGAGTTCTTCGTCTTCGAGCTTCTTCTCGAAGTCCTTGGGCTCCTCGAGAATCTCGATTCCGGCGCCGTCGAGGCCCGCGAGCACATCCTCCAGCTCCGCGCCGCCGGCCAGCTCGCCGGCGGGCAGAATCTCGCTCACCTCGTCGTACAGGACGTAGCCCTTCTCCTTGCCCAACTGTACGAGTCGTTCCAGCCCCTCGTATTTATCTTCGATCGCCACTGAAGCCCCGTACCCCTGCCGCTACCCGAGTCCAAATTATTGTACACCACGGCGCGGCGCCAGCGATCACGCGTCATCCCCGCGGGCGCGCGACAGGAAAGTGCGATGTGGGGTCAAGCCTTCGGGCTTGACCCCACACCAGCGCGCGGGCTGTTCAACTCTCATGTCGCGCACCTCATCCCCGCGCCGCCCCCGTCTTGTCCAGTTCTTGCAGCTCGCCCGCCAGCCGCATCGCCTCCGCGAGATTTCCCGCCCGCTCGGCCTCCTTGATTAGCCCCTTGAGCTGCGCGCGCCGCGCCTGTCCTCCGGAGCGACGCAGACTTTCCAGACACTGCCTTCCGTATTCGACGCCGGCATCCAGGCTCTCGGCTTCCTCGGAAAGCGCCAGCTCCGCCAGCAGATTCTGGTCCGGCGCGTCCAGCCGCGCCATCACCCCGTCGAAGGTCACCGTCGCACCGCCCGCGTGCGCCGACGCAATCGCCTGATAGATGCGTTGCGTCGCGACGCGATTCAGGATCTCGAGGCTCCCCAGCTCCGCCAGCAGCTCCTCCTTGCCCCCGGCGTCCGACAGCAGAACATGGAGAAGTCCCTTCTCATCGGCGCGCAGCGTTTCCTTGGGCGTCTCCATGCGCGGCGCCCGCCGGTCCGCCACCGCCTTGCGAAAGCTGTCCAAAACCATCCCGCCTTCCACCCCGATGTAGGACGCCACATCGTTGGCCACCGTCATGCGCTCCAGCTTGTCGGAAATGCGCTCCACCGCCGGCATCAGGAACTTCAGCACCGCGATGCGGCCCTCGGTAGTGCGCACGTCGTGTCTCGCCCGGGCGCGGTCCACCAGCCAGTGGAAGTACCCCTTGGCCCCGTTCAAGCGTTCCGCATAAGCCTCCGCGCCGCGCTGCTGGCAGTATTCGTCCGGGTCCAAACCGCCGTCGAGCGACACGATCCGTACGTACATGCCCTCCTGCAACAGCAGGTTTATGGAACGCTCGGCGGCTGCCGCGCCGGGCGCGTCCGGGTCGAAGTTCACCACGATCTTTTCCGAGTGGCGCTTCAGAGCTTTCACCTGCTGCTCGGTCAGCGAGGTCCCGCAGCTCGCCACCACCGCAGGGAACCCCGCCGCCGAGACCCCGATCGCATCCATATATCCTTCCACCAGGATGGCGCGGTCCTCCTTGCGAATGGCCTCCTTGGCCCGGTGCAGGTTGTACAGCACGTGGCTCTTTGTATAGATCGGCGTTTCCGGCGAATTCAAATACTTCGGATTGTCGTCGGCGGCCAGAGCGCGCCCTCCAAAACCGATCGCCTTGCCGGTTTCGCCGTGGATCGGAAACATCAGGCGGTTGCGGAAATAATCGTAGAAACTGCCGTCTTCCCTCTTCCGCACCAGCCCCGAAACTTCCATCTCCGAAGGCGAAAAGCTCTTTTCCAGCGCCCGCAGCAGAGCGCGCCCCCCGCGGTCGGAGTAGCCCAGCCCGAACTGTTCGATCACGGCCGGCGCCACGCCCCGCCGCGCCAGGTAGTCGCGCGCCATTTCTCCCGCCGGGCCCCGCAGATTCGCGCGGAAGTTTTCAAGCGCCAGCTCGTGCATCCGGAAGACGGCGTCCCGCTGCTTCGATTGCTCGTCGGATACCAGCGAGCGCTTGGGCATCGCTATGCCGTGCCGCTCCGCCAGGGTTTTCAGCGCTTCGTAGAAGGTGACGCCCTCGATCTTCTGGACGAAACTGAAAACGTCGCCGCCTTCCCCGCACCCGAAGCACTTGTAGAACTGGCGCGCCGCGTGCACCGAAAACGACGCCGTCTTTTCGTTGTGGAACGGGCACAGCCCCGAGTAGCGCTGCGGGCCGGATTTCTTCAGCCGCACGTATTCGCCGATCACATCGACGATGTCCACCGAGGATTTGAGCTGTTCCTTGAAGTCCATGACCCCTGCCCGCTATCGGCAGCGTACCACGGCGAGCAGGCGCCATGCCGCGCGAATCGCCTCCGGTAAGTACCGCGCCCTTATCCGAGGTTAGCTTGACGGAAGCGGCTCCCCGGGGGCTACACTTCTGGTAGCGTGTACCCTGCCGGCATTCTTGAGAGCGTGGGCCTCCACGCGCATCTGGCCTCGGCGGTGGTTCCGTTCGTGGTTGCCCTGATGCTGCGGTTCCTGCTGGGGAGGAGCCGGTTCACCACCTGGCTGGTCTCACTGAGCGTTATGTGGTTCGCCATCAACGTGCTCATGGCGCCATATTCGCTCGAAGCCCAACGCGAGATTGAGAGCTTGGGGGCGCATTTTCGATGATCGGGCCGGCCCTCCGCGCCATTCCGGCCAGCCGCGCCGCTTTCCCCAAACAGGGGCAAGTTGACGGAAGCCGCGTCCGGTCCCTACAATAATATCTGTAGAAGGAGGCCGTATGGAACCCACAGGCATCCAGCTCGCCGGAGCTCTCGGCGGTCTGGGCCTTCCCGAGATCATCGTCATTGCCATCGTTGCAGTGCTTCTGTTCGGCGGCAAGAAGGTCGGGGATTTAGGGAAGGGGTTGGGCGAAGGGATCCGCAACTTCAAGACTGCTTTGAAGGGCGACGAAGAAAAGGTCGAAGAAAAGAAGCAGGCGTAAGGCTTCGTGGAACGCCCGCACGTTGGGCTGGTTTCATCTCGGCTTCGGAGATCCGCAAAAGAAACGAACCCCGCGAGACCGGCTGGGTCTCGCGGGGTTTTGCTTTTTTCGGAGTCCGCGGCCGCGGCTGTTACTTCTTCTTGGGCGGAACGATCGCGTCCTTGGCGGCCTTGGCCACGCGGAACTTCACGACCTTCTTGGCCGGGATCTTGATGGCCTCGCCGGTCGCGGGATTCCGCCCCGTCCGGGCCTTGCGGTCGACGCGCACCAGCCGGCCAATGCCGGGCAGCACGAATACGCCGTTCTTCTTGACTTCGGTGACGGCCAGGCTCGCCAGGGTATCCAGGAAAAGGCGGGCCGCCTTGTTGTTCACTTCGCAGTGCTCCGCGAGCGATCGAACCAGTTGCGTCTGGGTCATTCTTTGATTCGCCATAAACCTCCTTGTCGACTCTCGTTGTTGTAACCCGATATGCAGCGGACGCGCATTCACGCGGCCTCATATCGCCATCGAACATTCGCAGGCGCGGCATTCACGCGAACGCGCACCTGAATCGATATCAATCATACGGGCAAGCATGGCGCAATGTAAAGGAAAAAACGTGCGAAAAGGCCGATTTTGCGCGCTTTTTTTACATGACGCGGCTCGAAAGGGCCGTTCTACGCGGGTTTGGCGAAGCCAGCCTCGCCGCTCCAGGCCAATTCGCCCCCGGCGAAGGGCGCGGCGGGCCTGTTTTTCAACACCCGGAAACGAACCCCGGACCGCGCGGCGGAGTCGAGGGCGATGCGCGCCGCCGCGTGCAGCTTGAGCGGCGGGCCGCCCGCGCTGGTCTCTTCCCCGCCCTCCGCGTCCGGCCGTCCGCGAGTCTGATTGAGAAACAGGGCCGCGGCTTCCGCCCGCGCCAGGGCCCCCGCCAGCCGGCGCAGTCCGGAGGCCACGATGCGCGACTGCAACCCCGGACCGCTTTCGCCGAGCGGCGTATCGAGCTCCAGCTTCGGAACCAGGGCGGCGGCGGAATCGATCACTACCAGGTCCACCGCGCCCGTCAGGACCAGTTGCCGCGCGATCTCGAGCGCCTGCTCCGCCCACGCGGGCCGCGCCACCGCCAGGCGCGCGAGATCCACCCCGAGCGCGCTGGCCCAGGCCGGGTCAAAGGTCCCGTCGGCATCGATCCAGGCCGCCCCCAAGCCGTTCTTCTGCGCGTGCGCCACGGCTTGCAGGGCGAGCGTGGTCTTGCCCGAGGAGGGCGGCCCGAAAAGCTCCACCATGCGGCGGCGCGGGAATCCGCCGCCCAGAGCGGCGTCGAGCGAGGGAAACCCGCTCGAAACCACGCTCGGCGCGGGCGCCCGAAGCCGGCAGAGCTTTAGCTGGATGGCCCGTTGCCGCTCCCGCTCCGTCATGATTCCGCCCATTTGTGGGGGCAGGCGCTTTCGCCTGCCATCCGGCTTTGCTCGATAGTATCCGAGCTTCGCACGGATTGACAGGCGGGGCGCCCGCTGGGCCCGCCTGTCCCACCTCGCGGGCCGGGCATGCCCGGCCCCTACCGCCGCGCGGGCGCGGGTTTCGGCCCGGCGGCGGCCGGCGCCGACGCCGCCAGCTTGCCCGCCGCTTCGGCTGGGTCGGGCGCCGCGGCTTCCGGCTTGATGAGGCCCAGCGCCTTGCGCAATTCCAGGTCCACGGCCTGCCGGATATCCGCGTTGTCCTTGAGGAACTGGCGCGCGTTCTCGCGCCCCTGCCCGATGCGCTCGCCCTTGTAGCTGAACCAGGAACCGCTCTTTTCCACCAGGTTCTGGGCCACGCCCTGATCGATCAGGTCGCCCTCCTTGGAGATGCCTTCCCCGTAAATGATGTCGAACTCGGCTTCCCGGAACGGCGAGGCCACCTTGTTCTTCACCACCTTGACCTTGGTCCGGTTGCCCACCACCGCATCGCCGTCCTTGATGGCCGCAATCCGCCGGATATCCAGGCGCACCGATGCGTAGAACTTCAACGCCCGCCCGCCGGTGGTGGTTTCCGGATTGCCGAACATGACGCCGATTTTTTCGCGTATCTGGTTGATGAAAATCAGGCACGTGCGCGACCGGCTGACCGCGCCGGTGAGCTTGCGGAGCGCCTGCGACATCAGGCGCGCCTGCAAGCCCATGTGGCTGTCGCCCATCTCGCCATCGAGCTCGGCCTTGGGTACCAGCGCCGCCACCGAATCCACCACCAGCACGTCGATCTGCCCGGAGCTAATCAGGTGCGAGGTGATTTCCAGCGCCTGCTCGCCGTAATCCGGCTGGGACACCAGCAGATTGTCGACATCCACTCCCAGCTTCCTGGCATAGGCCGGATCAAGGGCGTGCTCCACGTCGATAAACGCCGCGATGCCGCCGGCCTTCTGCGCCTCGGCGATCACTTGCAGCGCGATAGTGGTCTTGCCCGACGATTCCGGCCCGAAAACCTCGATGACGCGGCCGCGGGGCAAGCCGCCCACGCCCGTGGCGGCGTCCAGTGAAATGGATCCCGTCGAAATCACCGAGACCGGCACGATGGCGTCCTTCGACCCCAGACGCAGGATCGAGCCTTTTCCAAACTGCTTCTCAATCTGGCTCAGAGCCAGGTCTAAAGCGCGCGCGCGCTCCTTCTCGTCCATTCCAGTTGGTACTCCTCAATCGGATTGCGACTCTCATTGTATCAGCGGGCCACTGTTTTGACGCAGAGACGCGGAGACGCTGAGAATCACGGGAAACCCTGTAAAAGAACAGTGGGACACGCTCCTCGTTTTTCTTCTCTAAATTCTCGGCGTCTTGGCGTCTCCGCGTCGAAAAGCGCCCTTCTCCGTTCCGCGCCACGCCGCCGCGCAGTCCGCCTTCCGCGGGCATATAATCTTGGCAGGAGTATATCGTGTCCTGGCGCTTTCTCGCGTTCGTGCTGGCCGCCGCCTCCCTGCTCGGGGCGGCCAAGAAAACCGTCGCCGAGGCCCAGGGCGAGAACCTGGACCTGGCGCTCACGGTCACGCTCTATATCGACCCGGCGGGCGTCAGGGACCTGCTCGGCGCGGACCTGGAGCACTTCATCGTCGCGGTTGTGAAAGTGGAGCCCAAGCCGGGCAAGGAAATCCTCATAGATCGCGACGATTTTCAGATCCGCTCGGACGCGGACGGGGAGAGGACCAAGCCGCTGGCGCCCAGCCAGATCGCCGGCCCCGGCGCGCTCATCATCACCCAAACCCCGGACAACAGCCGCCGCACATCGGGCGGAGCGGGGCCGGTGGGCTACCCCGGCGGCTATCCCGGCGGCTACCCCGGCCGCTATCCGCCAGGAGGCTACCCCGGCAACGGCCCTCCGGTAATGCCGCCCGGCGTGTCCGGCGGCAGCAGCGGCGCAAACGATACCGGCGGCACGAAGACTACCGTCAGGAACGGGGCGCTGGACAAAGAGAACCCGCTCGAGCAGACGCTGAAGACCAAGGAACTCCCGCAAGTGAAAACCAGCGAGCCGGCCTCCGGTCTCCTCTACTTCGCCATGGAAAAGCAAAAGATGAAAAACCTGGAGCTGACTTACGGCGGCCGCGCGAACCGCATCACCCTGCGCTTCAAGTAGGGGCCGCGCGGCGTCCACGGTCACTTGAGCCGGGAGAAATCCGTCGGAGTCGGGAACACCGACTCGGTCTTCACCTGTCGAAGAAAGTTGAGCGGACCTCACCCTTGCAACTACTAACGTTGGGAGGGCGGGCACCGCGTCGCCCCAACGGCGCTCTGCCATCGGATCTAGTAGTCTAAGTGCATTGTAGTTCAATCACTTATAAGGAATGACAGCGTTTCGGACCGTGGTATAATGGAAGTGTTCCCCCCCGCACTCAGGCAGACAGGAATCAGTCAGGCAGGATGATATGACAACACACCGGTTTTGGCCCTTGGATTACAACCCCGAAGACGAAATCTACGAGAGCGTAGCTTGGGATCTCCCGGGATTTCGCCCCGCGGACCGTCGCACGCCAAGCCCGCCAATGGTTTCCACCAAACAGCGCGCCCAGCGGCCGCTCGGACGGCCCCGCCGCATCCGCTAGAAGCTAGACCTCCGGGACAGGGTGAAAACCTCTCCAAACCGCCGCGCCGGGCCGGACGGGCCGGCCATGCCCCGCGGGCAAGCTAAAGCATGCCCCACCAAGCGGGCCAATCTCCCCCTCGTGGGGCATGCTTTAGCTTGCCCGCTTCCTGGGGCTCAACTCCGGAACGGATCTTGCGCCTGAAGCGCTCCGGTCCGCGCCTCTCGAAACGCCTGCCACCAGATGTACATGCACGCCAGATCCGCCGCCATCATGAGCACGTTGCCCGTCAGAATGAGCGGGCGGGCCTGCTGGGTGCGGCCGTAGATGGCCACCGCCAGGTTGCGGATGGAGCCGCCGATGGCCTCACCCGTAAACTGGATGCCCAGCGCGCCGCTCAGCATGAGCAAGAGGCGTTCCTTTTCGCGCGACGCGATTAACAGCGTCCAGAGCCCCAGATCCAGGACCGCCGATGCGAAGTTCAAATCGCGCGTCCAGGGCGTCATCCACTCGCCCGGACCGGGGGCATTCGGGTTGTAGTGGATCAGGAACGAAGTCGAGGCGAACAGGACCGGGCCCACAATCAGGACCAGCCGCACCAGTTTGCGCGAACGGAGGCGCGCCGTGGCGTGCCAGATCAGGGTAACCACCACCAGGAACAGAAGGACAAACAGGACCCCTTCGTCGAACCAATAATAGGAGGCCCGCGTGCGTTGCGGTCGCTGGTCTCCGATATAGTAAGCGATGTAAGGGGGAATCTCGGCGACCGTGGTCAGGAAATTGGCGATCGCATAGGCAAAGAGAATCGGGAAGCGCTTGTAAGGCCCGCGCACCAGCGCCGCAATGATCAGGAGTTCCAGAGGGAGCCCGACCGCGTAGCCGCAAACCTGTAGCGCGAACAGCACGTCAGTCCCATTCTAGGGCTGCCCGAACGAACCGGGGCGCGCCGGCCGCGCATTATTTCCGGCAGGGCCCTCTCCCGCCCAGGTCTCTCTCAACCGGGACGGCGCGCTAGGCGTTCAATTCCCACGGATCGGGCGGCATGCTCGGGCCATGCGCCACGCGGTTCAATTCCCACGGATCGGGCGGCATGCTCGGGCCGTGCGCCACGCGGTTCAATTCCCATGGATCGGGCGGCATGCTCGGGCCATGCGCCACGCGGTTCAATTCCCACGGATCGGGCGGCATGCTCGGGCCATGCGCCACGCGGTTCAATTCCCACGGATCGGGCGGCATGCTCGGGCCATGCGCCACGGCCACAGTGTCCAGGCGGGTCAAAGCGCTTCCGGGCAGAGAGGGCGCCGTTCCCTGAGAAGTGTTGCATGCAAAAGCCAGCGCGAACAGGACGATGGTCGCGGCGACCGTATATTTGTTGTCTAGAAGTCGATGCATTTTAGAGCCTCCTTTTGGGCTAACGAGATAGTGGAAAAAGGAGGAATGCCTCTCAGAATCCGAATCTCATGTTTCAACGATTGTGTGAACCTGTGAACAGTAAGGTTACAACTAGTACTTTTGGGCTTTTTGGTTCTGATTAGAATAGGGTAAAAACCCTAGTATCATTCTAGTCCCGATGGGACGGGGCGAGGCGAGGGGGGGCAATCTCGGGGTATGGATCCTCATCCGTGTAGGAGGGGCTTCCGCGGTATTCCAAGCGCATGTCGGAGGTCACTTCGTCCAACATGCCGATGGCTACGGTTCTGGTTTCCATGGCAAACGCAGTAAGCAGCAGATTGTCGCAAATGGCATTGATGAGCCGGGGGATTCCCTGCGCCCTAAGGTGAATCTCCTCTATCAGTTCCGGTGAGATAAAGGTCTGGTTCGGCACTCCCGCGTGAGCCATTCTGGAGTGGATGTACGCCATCGTCTCATCCACGTGAAAAGGCCGCAGCGCGCAGCGCAGGGCAATCCGCTGCTTGAGTTGGCGGAACTCGGGCGCCTCGAGCTTGCGGTCGAGTTCCGGCTGGCCCGCCAGGACTATTTGAAGTAACTTACCCTTGCGGTTTTCCAGGTTTCCTAGCAAGCGAATTTCTTCTAGTACTTCCCATTCCAGATTGTGAGCCTCGTCCACAATCAGGACGGTAGTCCGCCCAGCCCCGGCGCGCTCGAGAAGCATGGCGTTGAGGGCCAGCAGGACCTCGGTCTTGGAAAGCCGGTTGCACCGCAGGTCCAGATCGTAGGCCAGCATCTCGAAGAACTGCTCCACCGTGAGGCGCGAGTTGAACAGGGAGGCGAAGGCGATCTGCTGCGCGTGGAGGAAGTCGCGCAGGCACTCCAGCATGGTCGTTTTGCCGGTCCCCACCTCGCCACTGAGCACCACGAAACCCTTGCGGCTCTGGACTCCATAGATCAGGCTGGCCAACGCTTCCTCGTGCTGATGGCTGCGATACAGGAAGGCGGGGTCCGGGCTCATGTTGAACGGATTTTGAGTGAAACCGAAAAAGGCGTTATACATGGACGACCTACGGACGAGCCACTCGCATCTTAGCACGGGCCTTGGGGCCGGGCCAATCGCACGCCCCGGACTTCCACCGCCGGCCCGACGCTACGCCTGCGGCGGCGGACTGGGCTTTTCGCCCGGTTTAGGCGCGGCTTTGACGGGGCTGATCAGAATGTGAGCGTTGCGCCCCTCCAGCCGTGGCAAGCTCTCCACGCTGCCATACGCCACCAGGTCGGCGGCGAAACGCATGAGCAGTTTCTTCCCCAGGTCCGCGTGGGCGATTTCGCGCCCTCGGAACTGCACCACGGCCTTGACCCGGTTCCCCTCCTGGAGGAACCGAACGGCGTGAGCCTTTTTGAAGTCGTAGTCGTGATCGTCGGTGTTGGGGCGGAACTTCAACTCCTTCACCTGAACCACGTGCTGCTTCTTCTTAGCGTCGTGCAGCTTCTTCTTCTGGTCGTACTGGTAATGGCCGAAATCCACGGCCTTGGCGACGGGCGGTACGGCCGTCGGAGCCACCAGCACAAGGTCCAGGCCCAATTCCTGCGCCCTTCGCAAGGCGGCCGAGGTGGGCATAATTTCGGTTGTTCCGTCCGGAAAAACCGCACGCACTTCCCGCGCGCGGATGGACTCGTTTACGTTCTCTCTGCGATTCTGCCTGCGAGGAGGGAAATTTCTACCTGGATACATTGGTTATGCGATGGCTTCGGAGTTGCGGAGGCAAGCGGACCGGGGGCGTACGCCAGTTGCGGTCCCCTGGTCGAAAACCGGAATGAGGCAAGGCCAGTACAAGTTCAGTCAGTTTCAAGTGTACACCAAATCGCGATAGGCAAGTAAAGCTACTTTGAGGCGGACTGTTTTGGGACGGTTCGGTGTATTCTGAAGTGTCAAGGGAGGCGGCCACGGTCAAGTTCTGCGTTCTGGCAAGCGGGAGTTCGGGGAACGCCGCCCTGCTGGCCACCGAAAACACGCGCATTCTGATAGACGCCGGGCTGAGCATGAGGGAACTGGGACGGCGGCTCGCCTCCATCGGCGAGGATCCGTGCAATCTCGACGCCATCCTGATCACCCACGAACACTCCGATCACGTGGCCGGGCTGCCCGTTCTGGCGCGCAACAAGAACCTGAAAGCCGCCATTTATTTGACATGGCTCACAGAGCCGGCCATCGATTGGGGCGAATGCCGGCCGACGCGCCTGGAGACCTTCCAGGCCGGCTCGAGCTTCCCCATTGGCGATATCGAGGTGCGCAGTTTCAGCGTGCCGCACGACGCCGCGGACCCGGTGGGCTTCCGTCTGGAGGCGGAAGGCGTGCGCATCGGCATGGCCACCGACCTGGGCTATATCCCCGATTCCATCAAGTTCCACCTGCGCAGCACGGATGTGCTGCTGCTCGAAAGCAACCACGATCTGGATATGCTGAAAGTGGGGCCCTATCCCTGGTCCGTCAAGCAGCGCGTCATGAGCCGGGTGGGGCACCTTTCGAACCTGGGCATGGCGGATTTTTTGCTGCGCGACTTGAGCGCCGCCACCGCCCAACTGGTGCTGGGCCACATCAGCGAACAGAATAACCATCCCGAAATCGTGCGGCTGATGGCCAATGAAGCGCTGGGGAAGCGCGGCCTGGATACGCAATTGACGCTGGCCTCGCAACGCGCGCCGACCGAAGTATTTCGCTTCTGAGTGTGGGGCGGGCGCTTCCGACTGCCAGCCGGTTTTTTCACCCCTTGCGAGGGCATTTACATACATGGCGCGCCCGGCCACAATGGAGGAATGATCTGCGCCACGAGCGAGCCAGCCCGGTACCGGACCCGGTTTTCCGACGGCGACCATCAGGCTTTCTCCGATACAACCGTCGACAAGGGCGGGGAGCATTCCGGCTTCCGCCCCCACGACTTGCTGGAGGCCGCTTTGGCAACTTGCGTGAGCATGACTGTACGAATGTATGCGGATAACCACGGGATACCGTTGCGTGGCGTGACCACGAACGTACGCATGGACAGGACCCGCCCCGGCGAAGTGGTATTCCAGTATAAAGTCGCATTGGACGGCGATCTGACGCCGGAGCAACAGGACCGTCTGCTCCGCGCCGCCGGCGCTTGTCCGGTCCGCCGGACGTTGTCGAAGAGAATTTCATTCGAGTGCGGCTCGGGCGTCTTACCTGCATAAGCGTCCTTACCCGCCGCGACCGTCAGGGAGCGGCTCCATATGGCGCTAACGAGCCGCGACCGTGAGGGAGCGGTACGACAGAGAGCGGTACCATAGAGAACTCACTATGATTCCTCGATACACGCGGCCCGAAATGGGCCGCATCTGGAGCGATCAAAACCGGTTCCAACAGTGGCTGGAGGTGGAGCTGGCCGCCTCCGAGGCCCTGGCCGAGCTGGGGGTGGTTCCCCAGGACGCCGCGCGCCTGCTGCGCGCGCACGCGGGCTTCGACGTTCCCCGGATACTGGAGATCGAAGCGGAAGTGCGGCACGACGTCATCGCCTTCACCACCGCGGTGGCGGAGACCATGGCCGCCGCGGGTTGCCCGGCGGCGTCGCGATGGCTGCACTACGGGCTCACCTCGAACGACGTGGTGGATACCGCCCAGGCGCTCATGCTGGGCCAAGCGTCGTCCATTCTGCTCGGCGGCTTGGAGACGCTGCGCTCGGTGCTGAAGCGCCGGGCCTTGGAGTTCCGCGGCACGGTGCAGATCGGGCGCACCCACGGCGTGCACGCCGAGCCGATTGTCTTCGGCCTGAAGCTGGCCATCTGGTACGAGGAGGCGGGCCGCAACCAAACCCGCCTGCGCGCCGCGGCGGAGGATCTGCGGGTGGGCAAGATCTCCGGCGCGGTGGGCACCTTCGCCCACATCGGGCCGGAGGCCGAGGAGAAGATTCTGGCCCGGCTCCACCTGAAGCCCGCGAATGTGGCGTCGCAGGTGATCCAGCGCGACCGGCATGCCCACTTCGTAGCCACCCTGGCGTTGGTGGCGGCGCTGTGCGAGAAGATCGCGCTCGAAGTGCGCCACCTCCAGCGTACCGAGGTGCGCGAGGCGCAGGAATACTTCGCGCGCGGGCAGAAGGGCAGCTCCGCCATGCCCCACAAGCGCAACCCGGTGGCCTCCGAGCAGATCTGCGGCCTGGCGCGCGTGGTGCGCGCCAACGCCCAGGCGGCCTTCGAGAACATCGCCCTGTGGCATGAGCGCGATATCTCGCATTCCTCCGTCGAGCGCGTGATCCTGCCGGATTCCACCATCCTCGCCGATTATCTGCTCCATAAGACCACGCAACTGGTGGACAAGCTGCTGATCTATCCCGAACGCATGCGGCGCAATCTCGATATGACCCGCGGGCTGGTCTTCTCCGGGCAGCTCCTGCTGGACCTGGCGGCCGCGGGAATGTTGCGCGAGCAGGCCTACCGCGTGGTGCAGGCCCACGCCATGCGCGCCTGGGAGGAAGACGGCGATTTTCGCGCGGCCATCGAGGCCGACCCGGAAATCCGCGCCGCGCTAACGCCGGAGCAAATCGCCGAAGCGTTCTCCCTCACCCGCCAGCTCCGCCACGTGGACCAGATCTTCGAGCGGGTGTTCGGAACCGCGTAGCGACGCCTGCGAACCTTGAGATTGTGAGGTTTGTCACTCCCGCCTTCCGCGCGGTGCTAGGATGGTCGGTTGTATCCCGCTTTTCCCGCCGCCGTGCCGGGGAACATCCTGTGAGGTCAGAATGCCAGGGGAATCGATCCTCATCGTCGACGATGCTCCCGTCAACTTAAAGCTGGCCGATATCCTTCTGCGCAAGGAAGGCTTTCGCGTGCAGACGGCCCGCGACGCGGCCGAAGCGCTCTCCGCGCTGGGCGCTTTCCAGCCGGACCTGTTGCTGGTAAGCGCCCAGTTGTCCGGCATGGATGGCCTGGATCTGGCCCGCTGCGTAAAGGCCGATCCCGCTACGCGCCATATCGTGGTGGTGGCGCTCACCGCGTCCACCTCGCCGGAAGAACGGGAGCAGGCCGAGGAGGCGGGTTGCGCCGGCTCGATCGCCAAACCCCTCGATCCGCAAGGGCTCGGCACCCAGGTTCGCAGTTTCCTGGAACGCCGGCCCAGGGCCTCGGCCGGCGGCCCATCGGCCCTCATCCAGGCCGACTGGCTGGCGCTGACCGATCAGGAGTTCGAAACTCTCCGCCGGCGTTTCCTCGAACAGGCGGCCCGGATGGTGAACGGGATGCTCGAAACCGCTGGCTCCGCCATCGATTTCGGGAAAGCCTCGGCCCTTATGTGCCGGTGGGTTGCGGTGGCCGGCGCGCTGGGCTATGCGGGCATCTCTGAAGCGGCTCGGGCGGGCGAGGAATTCCTGGCTCAGGCCAAGCCCAACCCGGCCAAGTGGCGGGAGATCCTCGACAATCTCGGGCTGGCCGTCTCCGGGCCTCGCGAAGCCACCTTCGATCTGCTGCCGGATTGGATCGCCAAGGCGCTCTCCGGGAAACGCGTGGCGCTGGTGGGCTTTGAATCCGATGACGCGGACCGCCTGTGCGCCGCCTTGGATCGCGTAGGCGCCCGCCCCAGGCTGTTCGAGGCGGGCGACTCACCGGATTTCGGGCCGGTGAAGGACTGTAGCCTGGTGATGGTGCGGGTACGCCGCGAGACCATGGGCTCCCGGTGGCTGGCTCCGGACTCTCCGGCGTCGCCGGCGCAGCCTCTCCTGCTGGCGGGCGGACGGGCGGACATGCTGGCGTTGAGCCCCGCCGCGCAGGCGCGCGCGCGGGAGTTCCTTATCGACGGCTGGCAGCCCGAGGAAGTCCTGCTGCGGTGCTGTTTCGCGCTTTCGCGAGCCGCCGCCCCGGTCGCGCCGCCTCTCACCACGACTGTGGCTCCCGCCGCGGCCCCTAAGTTGGGCAAGGCCCCCCGGACGTCCGGCCCGCCGGACATCCTGGTGGCCGACGACGATCCCATCGTCCGCTCGCTGCTGCGTGGAACGTTCGAAAACTACGGCATGAACTGCCGCCTGGTGGGGACCGGGCCGGAAGCGCTGGAATCCATCCGCCAGAAGCTCCCGGACGCCGCCGTGCTCGACGTCAACATGCCCGGCATGGACGGCTACCTGGTGCTGGCCGCCATCCGCGAGCAGGGGCTGCCGCTTCCCGTTATGCTGCTGACGGCGCGCTGCCACGAGAACGACATTTCCCGCGGCTTCACGCTGGGGGCCGACGACTACGTGGTGAAGCCCTTCAACAACGTGGAGTTGATCGCGCGGCTGAAGAGGCTGCTGCGGCGCTGATCCGCGGGCGGATGCCGTGTGGTGATGACGGGTTGGCAGGCGGAAGCGCCTGCCCCACAAGGCTGCGGTCTTTTATGAGTGCGCCAGCGCCTCGCGCGTCTTCCTGGGCAGCCTGGCGAACACCAGGTCGTAAGAGTTGCGCAGGCCTTGCTTGAGCTCCGCCACGGACAAGGCATCTTCGGTTTCGAGGGCCACCCAATGCGCCCGCGCCAGGTAAGGCGCCGGAATGATGCCGGGCCGCTCCACCATGGCCGCGTAGTCCTCGGGGTCGCATTTGAAAGAGAGCCAGATGTCTCCCGGCTCGAGGGAGGCGATGGCGAAGATCTTACCCGCTACCTTGAACACCAAGTTATCGCCCCATTGCACGGATTCGGTGACGTGCGGGTAAGACCGGCAGCACCGGCGAACCAGATCGAGACTCATAGAGTGGGGCAGGCCTCCCGGCCTGCCTTGGTCAGGGCAGGCCAGGACTACTTTGCCACTTTTATCATTACCACGCCGTGCGAGGGCACTTCGGCGGAGTATTCTCCGGCCACGGGGCTCAGGTCCGTGTGCTTCCAGAGGTCGCGCGCTTTGTGCGAGCCCTGCATGCCGAGGTCGGACAGCTTCACGGTCGCCTTGGCGCTGTCGGCGCCCTTGTTGAACAGGCCCACCGCCCGGCCTCCATCCGCCAGAGGACGCGCCCAGACTTCCAGGTTCCCCGTGTTGGCGGCCGTTCCGGGAGGCGAAATGCGCACCCCCTGCGTGCCGAGTTTGTCCTGGTCCACGGCGATCACTTCCTTGTTGGTCAGAATGTCGTGGATGGCCGGCGTCATGGTGCGCAGGTCGTTGCCCGCCAGCAGCGGCGCGGCCAGCAGCGACCACAGGCTCATGTGCGTCTGGTACTCCACGTCGGTCATGCCGCCGTTGCCGATCTCGAGCATGTCGGGATCGTTCCAGTGACCCGGGCCGGCGAACTTGGCGCGTTCGAGCTGCTGGCTGAACCCCAGGTTCGACATGGACTGCCACCGGTCGCTGATGTCGCCCGTGGTGCGCCACAGGTTGCCGCCCACGCTGGCGCCCCATTCGCCCACGTTCTGCTGGCCGTACTGGCACAGGCTGTAGACGATTTTCCGGCCGGACTTGAGCAGGGCTTCGCCCATCAGGGCATAGGCCGCCTTCATCGAATCGTTCTCATAGACGTTGCCGGCGCTGCACCAGTCGTACTTCAGATAGTCGATTCCCCAGGCCGCATACTGTTTGGCGTCCTGCACTTCGTGCTGGTAGCTGCCTTCATAGCCCGCGCAGGTGGTGGGCCCGGGCGAAGAGTAGATGCCCAGTTTCAAGCCCTTGCTGTGCACGTAATCCGCCAGGGCTTTCATATTCGGGAATTTGGAATTGCTGGTGATGTTGCCCTTGGCGTCGCGCCCCAGCTCCCAGGTGTCGTCGATGTTGACATAGATGTAACCGGCGGCCTTCATGCCGCTCGATACAAAGGCATCGGCCATGTCCCGCACGTCCTTGTCGGTGACCCGCTCGGCGAACTTGTTCCAACTGTTCCAGCCCATGGGCGGGGTCTTGGCGAGCCCGTTGTAAGGGACCGGCTTCGGCGCCGGCAGCGCCACTCTGGGCGCGGGTGGAGGGAGCGGCTTGGGGGCTTCCGTGGAAACGCGCGTGAACTCGCGCGTTTGCGACGCCCCGCCGCGGCCCGGAGGCATGGTCAGGATAAGCTTGTCGCCCTTGAGCGAAGCGGTGTAGGTGGTGCGGACGGGAGCGCCGCGGCCGGCGCCGGCGCCGCCGCGGCCTGGGCGCTCGACAACCAGGGTCAGCTCGCTGCCGTTGACCGTGCCTTCCACAATCGGGACGGGCGACCCGCCTGGCTGGGCTACGTACCCCGTGACCTTTCCGCCTTCCACGTTCAACGCCAGAATCATCTTGCGCGCTTCATCCACCGGCGACCATCGCGCCTCCCAACGGCCCGTCGGGTTCTGGGCGCTCGCCGCGGCCACCAGGGCCAGCGCGGCAGCGCATATGCGTAGCAATCTCATGAGAATCAAACCTCCAGTTTCAGACGTCGTTCGATAAACGCCTTCTCGTCCCAATCGAGCGTCACTCCGCTGCGCAGCGCGAGGTCGGAGAGCAGACAAGTCGTGGTGGCGCGTACGCACGTTTCGATATCGCCGACCGGCCTCCGCCGCGAACGAATGCATTCCAGGAAATTCCGCCAGTGGGGCGCGCGGCTATCTGCCATCCGGCCGCGCTCCGCCACCGGTCTGGCATTGGCGCCGCTGGGATATAGGACACAGCCGGCGGCATTGACCATGAGGGTGGCCTTCGACCCGTGGAACGACACGCCATAACCCGCGCCGTCGCCCGCGCACGCGCGGCTTTCGTACGAAGCGACGAAGCCGGGATAGCGCAAGGTGGCGAGCATCGTGCAGGGCGTCTCGCCGCGGCCGACGGAGCGGAATCTCCCACCCTGGGCCGAGACGGAAACCGGCATGGCTTCGTCGAAGGCCCCTTGCAGCATGTCCAGCAGGTGCACGCCCGGGCCGCTCGGGTGGTGGTCAAACGCGCGGCAGAAGAGGATCTCGCCCAGCTCGCCGCTCTTCACCACCTCGCGCGCCGCGCGGAAAACCTGGCCCGAACGCCCGATTGTGCCAGCCTGCGCCACGCGGCTATACCGGCGCGCGGCCTGCACCATCCGGGGGCCTTCCTCCACATGCGCGCAGGCGGGCCCTTCCACCCACACATCCTTGCCGGATTGGCACGCTTGAACCGTCATCGAGGCGCGCCAGCCCTCCGGCGCGGAGATGCACACCGCGTCGATGGATTTGTCCGACAGGACGGCGCGGAAGTCCCTCGTGGCCCGGACGCCATCGAAACCCAGTTTCCCGGCTTGGGCCGCCGCGCGATCGAGCGCGGGCTGGCGCACATCGCATACCGCGGCGATTTCGAAGCCGGGGACCTGGGCCGCACTGCCGATGTTGGCGGAACCCATCTCTCCGACGCCGATAAACCCTACCCGCACTTTGTCGTTGGCGCCTCTGAGGTTGCCGGTGAAAAAAGAAGCCGTGAACGCCGCCGCCCCGGCCGTGCGGAGGAACTCGCGGCGGCCGGCGGCATTGTCGGGCATGTTCACTGTTTTAGCAGGTTTGCCGACGGCGCGGCCGAGGCGCACCGGGAGCGCCGGCCATCCGGCGCGAGTGGGTGGCGACCGAGTTTATTCGCCCGCCACGCGGAACGTTCCCAGGAAGCTGCTGCGACGCTCCGGCGCGCTCCAGGTTTCGCCCAGGCCGCCGCCCTGGTACGTATTGGCTTCGGCGTAGGCGGGCATGGAGTGGTCGAGTTTCCCGCTGAGGGGCGGATAGTAGATCATCTCGTTGCCGCAATGGCGGTCGCCCTCGTTGAGAGCGCGGGTTTCGACCGAGGCCAGCGAGCCGGCGGTGAGCCGGGCGGCGCCGCCGTGGATGTTCCCATTTTCGATGGTCAGCTCGATGGGCGAGTAGTAGACCTCGACCACGTTCCGCAGCAGATCGCCGCCCATGTAGCGGGCGAAGCTTTCGAGCGCCGCGCGCTCGGCGGCGCCGGCGCGGCTATCGACGATGAGTACGGCGCGCGCGGGGTTGACCGGTTCGCTCACGTTGCCGAGGGTGTGCTCGGTACGGACGACGCCCACCACCGAAAAGCCAGCCAAGCTCACGCCCTGCCAACCTCCGTGCTCGATGCGCCAGCCGAGCACCGCCTCCTTGCCGTTGATCTCGACTTCGCCGTTGGCGAAGCAAGGGCCGGTCCACACGTCCGCCGTGCGGGCCTCGATGTAATTGCCGTCGATGGCGCGGGCAGGCAGCCCGCCGGCCAGTGAAACGGAAACAGCCAGCGCCCCCACGGCGAGGCTGGTAAACACATTCCTCAGCATCCCAGTACTCCTCTGGTTCGATTATAGCCAAAACGGGGAGCCATGGCCTGCCTCGCCATTGAATCCGCGGCGGCGTGTTGTTACCATTTGCGCCAGGAAGGGATTCCCGTTGGTCATCTTATGCAGATCATGAGAACTGTTTTGGATGGAAAAGTGAACCGCCGCGATTTCCTGGCGGCGTCGGCCGCCACCGTGGCTTCGGCGGCGATCCCCGCCGGCGCCCTGGCCGCTCCGGCTCCCGCCGAGGAGTGGAAGAACCGGCAACCGAACATGACCTACCGGCGCCTCGGCCGCACGGGCTATATGGTCTCTTCCATAGGCATGGGCGGCGACGACATCGCCCCGGACAACCTCGACCAGGTCTTGTGGTCCGTGGACCAGGGGTTGAACTACTTCGATACGGCGCCGGGCTACAACCGCGGACAAAGCCAGAAGGGCTATGCCCTGGTACACAAACAGCGGGGGCGGCAGAACTTCTTCCAATCCACCAAGGTGAACGTCTTCCCCAACCGGACCATGACGTATTCGCGGCTCTTCCGGACGCTGCCGGACGACGAGCAGGCGAAAATCTCGGCCCAGGCCGACGAAGAGATCAAGAGCAAGAAGCTCAACGAGCCGGACTATCTGGGCCCGTACTTCAACGGGCAGGAAGGCGGGCTGCGCTCCGCCATCATCTCGAACCTCCTCTCGCAGAAATACGCGGATAAGGTTGACGCGCAGAAGGTTTACAAGCAGTACATCATCGATTCGGTGGAGGAAAGCCTGAAGGAGCTCGAAACCGACCACCTGGATTGCTGCCTGATGCGCGGCGTCGAGACGCCCTACGAGATCACCCACACCACGGAAGTCTTCGAGGCCTTCGAAACCTTGAAGAAAGCGGGCAAGGCCAGGTTCCTGGGCTTTTCGGCGCACTCCGATCCGGCCGGCGTGCTCGATGCGGCCATCGACACGGGCCAGTATTCGCTGGGGTTGTTCGCCTACCACTTTCTGAACGCCAAGCGCGTGGACCCGGTGATCGAGAAGGCCAAGAAGGCCGATTTCGGCGTGCTGTGCATGAAGGCCAGCCGCGTTCTCCAGAACCCCTTCAATCGCCGCGAGATGATTCCCGAGCGGGTGGCCATCCTCAACAAGCTGGTTCCGGGGGACAAGATGAACCTGTTCCAGAAGGGGTTCTACTGGGCGCTGCAAAACAAGAACCTGAGCGGCGTGGTGATCGGAATGACGACGCTCGCCCAGGCCAAGGAGAACCTTCCGCTGGCCATGACCAGGGCGTAGGCCAAGTGGGGGCAGGGCTCCTGGCCTGGCCGCTGGGCAAACCCGAAAGGGTGAGCGAAAGTAGCCGGCGGCGCAAGCCGTGGGTGTGGGCCGTTTTCACAAGAGCCCGGTCCAGAGGGCGTGCTCCATGCAAACTTTCGCCCCTCCGGGGCTGGATGGAATTGTCGCCTGTTTCCCAAGGCTTACGCCGTGGGCTACCTTCTTTCACCCCTTCGGGGTTGAGAATCGTCGCTGCGAGTGAAGAAGTCGATGGACAGTAATACTATGGAAATCTCGACCAAACATGCCTGAACTGATTCCGTTCCGATGGCCGGCGACCTGGAGCGACCCCGCGAAACTCGACCTGCTTCATGGGACGCCCATCAACTGCCTGGCGGGCGATTCGCCGCCGCCGTTTCCCCTGGGAAGCCTGCCGTTCGTGAAGTTGGATAAGGACCAGCCGCCGGAGGGCATCGCCCTGCGCGAGGGCGTGTGGCCCCGCGTGCTGCCGGCCACCAAGAAAGACGCCGCCGGCGGCGGGGCCACCGGCAGCGCCTGGGTGGACAATAACGCCTGGGTGGTGCGCCTGGCTCGCGTAACCGAGCCGGGCAAGATGGTGTGGCTCACCTACACGCCGCCGGGCGGCAATGAAATCGTTCCGCTCGACAGCTTCGTGCGGCCCATTGCGGAGGCCGAAGCCTTTGGGGGGCGCTGGGTGATCGCCCTCGATGCGTTCTTCGCCGGGCAACTGGACAAGCGCGACGAGAAGGCCCTGGCGCAATGGAAGCGGATGACCGCAGCCATGCGCTTCTTCGAAACCCGCCGCGAGTGGCGGGACTGGGAGCCGCTGGCGCCGCTGGCGGTGGTCTCCACCTTCGCCGGAGACGACAAGCTGCTCAGCGAGGAATTTCTGAATTTGGCCCCGCGGCGGCATCTGGCCTACCGGGCGCTCACCGTGCAGGACGTCGCCAAGGCATCGTTCGAGAGATACAAGGCGGCGCTGTATCTGGAAACCACGCCGCCCCAGCCGGAGGTGCGCGCCAAGCTTCTGGATTTCGCACAGGCGGGGGGGATGGTCATCGTTCCGCAAGGGACCGTGGATGCGCCGCCGGAGGAACGCAAGGCCGAGCACACCCTGCGCCGCGTGGGCAAGGGGCGGGTGGCCATGCCGCTCCGAAAATGGGAGGACCCGTTCACCCTGGTGGACCAGGTGCACGTCCTGGTGAGCCACCGCGAGGACCCCGTGCAGGTGTGGAACGACAGCGACATGGATACCTTCTACGTCGCCAATCCGGCCGAAGACCGAGCGGTGGTGCACCTGATTCCATACGCCTCCGGCCCCTCGCTGCCCATCACGCTGGGCCTGAAAAAAGCGTACCGCAGGGCGCGCGTGCTCACGCTTAATTCGGAAATGGCGGTGCGGCCGGCCAGGGGCCCGTTGGGGCTCGAGATTCCGGTGCGCGAGTTTACGGATTATGCCGTGGTGGAACTGGAGGCCTGACATGCGCCAACAACCAAGCTCATGGACCCGGCGCGAGTGGCTGGCCGCGGCGGTTGCGGCGGGCCTCGCCGGCCGTGCGCGCGCGGCCGCGCCTTCTTCCACCGTGGCCGTGGCGCGTTGCACATCTTACGACCACGGGGTTCCCGAAACCCTGAAAACCATGTTCGACCAGATCGGCGGCATCGGAAAACTGGTTTCCGGGAAGAGGGTGGCGATCAAGATCAACATGACCGGCTCGCTGCGGGCCCGCACCGGCTACCGCTCCGCCTGGTTCACGCGCTGGACCCATCCGGAGGTCGTCGGCGCGGCCGTGCGGCTGATCGGCGAAGCGGGCGCCAGCCGCATACGCGTCGTGGAAGGCTCTTCGGAAGACGACCACCCGCTCGAGGAGAATTTCCTCATCGGCGGCTGGGACCCGGACACCATCCTGAACGCCGCCAGGAACGTGGAGATGGAGAACACCGGGTCGCTCGGGCTCGGCAAGGAATACAAAACCCTGGACGTGCCTGGCGGAGGCCTGATTTACCCGGCTTTCGACTTCAACCACTCCTACGCCGAATGCGATGTGATGGTCTCCATGGCCAAGCTCAAGGAGCACGAAAAAGCCGGCCTTTCGCTCAGTCTGAAGAACATGATGGGCGCGCCGCCGGGCACGATCTACGGCGATTCGGCGGGCTATGACGAGCCCGCCGCGCGGCCCTACGGCGCGCGGACTATGTTCCACATCGGCAACCGGCAGCCGCCCGAGGGCACGCCCAAGGAAAAGGACGAGAAGTCGCCGCGCGAATTCGGCTACCGCGTACCGCGCATCACGGTGGATATCGTGCGCGCCCGGCCGGTTCACCTGGCCATCGTCGATGGCATTGAAACCCAGACCGCCGGAGCGGACGCCGCCATGGAGCCGGACGCCAAACGCAAGTTGCTCCTGGTGAAGCCGGGCGTTCTGATCGCCAGTCTGAACCCGGTCTGCGCGGACGCCGTGGCCGCCGCCGTGATGGGCTTCAGCCCCACGGCCGCGCGCGGCTCCGCCCCCTTCGAGAACTGCGACAACACGCTCGCCCTCGCCGAGCAAGCCGGCATCGGCGCGAGCGACATGGGCCAGATCGAAGTGGCGGGGATGCCGGTGGACAAGGTGCGGCTGGCGTTTCGCGAGCAGCGGTAGGCATCATCCGAAGAGGCGCTGACGGCCGGGCTTCCGGTCTTCGGCCGAAGCCGTGCCCTGGAGTTGCGCCGCGATGTAGCCGGCCACATCCGCCGCTCGGGAGGCGCTCACGGTGAAGGCGGAGGATCCGGCCTGCCGAGCGAACCGCCTGCGCTCCGGGAACTGTTCGTGTACCCAACGCGACGAATTGGTCTTCACGACTTCCGAATCCCACTCTCTCCGCCATCCATAACTGCAGGCTCTACGCCACCAACGGTGGGCAGACACCAATCCCAGTGGCGCCGGGCGAGAAGCGGGCCGGAAGGTGGGTTCGGCAGGTGACGGCGCTGAAGATCCGTCAGGCGGATTGAGGCGGTAAAGGCTGTCGCCGCATTCCCCGCCGACCAGTTTCAGTTCCAAAACTTCGTTGGCCTTTTCGAGCCATTGAATGTTGCCCGGTTTCAGCGGAGAATTGGACCACAATCCCCGTTACGACAGCGGGCGCACTGACCCCTATCACCCAAATGCGCCCGCTTCTCTTCCTTCGACAGTCCAGCGGATGTTTGGGGCGCACTACTTCGATTCATCCCCACATTGGGCAGCCTTTGGCATGACCACAGTGGCGCTGGTTGCGTTTACGATGTCGAAAATGCCGCGTTCCAGCGGAGCCGGACGACTCGGGGCAACTTGCAGGGTTAAGGGAGAGCGACTGGATGTATACTGAACAGGACCTGGGAGTCCAAAACGGAAATTCCGGCTCAGATCGACAAGCAACGCCCATCCAGAGGGGTTGCTAACGGGAAGGAGAATGGTTGTGCGACTTTATTTCACCCGCAGAAACTTCTTAACCACCGGCGTTGGAGCGCTCGTTTCCGCCGTGGAGCTGCGTGCCCAGTCGGAGCAGATCCCCGTGGCCGGAGCGCCGATCACGGAATTCAAACCGCGCTCGCTGGTGGCGCTGACCGCCGGCGACGATCGCCGCAAGAACGTGTACCAGGCTCTCATGGCGATCGACGACCAGATCCGGCCCAGGCTGAAAGTCAAGAAGCGCATCCTCATCAAAGCCAATGACGTGGGCGGCGGCCGCAACCCACTGGCCTGCACGCACCCCGATGCGCTCCGTGGAATGCTGGACTACCTGGCGCCGCGCTTCAAGGGACCGATCACGATCGGCGAAGTTTTGGGCGGCGGGGGGAATGTCTTCGATGGTCTGGACTACCCGAAGGTGGCCAAAGAGTACAAGGGCGTCGACTTGGTCGACTTCACGCAGGAGGGCAAGTTCGTAATGCGGCCCATGCTGGACCAGGACGCGCACATGATTCCGGTCCACCTGGCGTCCCGGTTCTTCGATCCGGATGCCTTCATCATCGGCGCGGCGATGCTGAAATCGCATAACTACGCGGTGGTCACGGGGTCGGTAAAGAACATGATCCTGGGCGCTCCCGCACGCAACGACAAGGTCCTTTACCACGCGGGGTTCCACCTGATCCACTACAACATGGTGGTGACGGCGCAGGCCATGCAGCCATACTGGGGCGTCGCGGTGATTGACGGCCACGAAGGAATGGAGGGCAACGGACCCGTCATGGGCACCCCGGTGGCTTCGAAACTGGCCATCGCCTCGACCGATTTCATCGCCGCGGACAGGGTCGCGGTGGAGTGCATGGGGGTCGATCCAAACTGGGTTGGCTATCTGCGATATTGCGCCCAGGTTGGCTTGGGTAACTACGATCTCGGGAAGATCGACATCCGCGGTCCGCAGATTGCCTCGGTGCGGAAGAAGTACCGGATGAATGCCGATGTCGAACGGCAGTTGGGCTGGATGACTCCGCTGGAGGTCGAGGACGGTTCCTGGAGCGGTCCGAGAGGCCAGCGAACCGACAGGCCGCCAACGGCGGCCCCGGCTAAATAGCTTGCCCCTGGACAGGGGGCTTGCAGACCGCGCTACGACCGATGGGCTTGCGTTGGTGCGGGGGCGGTGGATCGAACTCGACCGCGAACACCTGCAAAGCATGATCGAGCGCTTCCGCGAAGTGGAACGCACGGCGAAGGAAAACGGCCTGCCTTTCGGCGAGGCCGTGCGGTTGCTGGCCGGCGCGGACGTCGCCTTCGAAGACACGGATGCCGCAGCCGCCAGTGGGATCGAAGCGCCGCCCGGCTTACTTCGCATCTTTCACGCAGCGGAATCCCACCTTCATATCCTTCCAACGCTCGGGAACGGCGGCCGAATCCCAGATCGCATTGTCAACCAAGGGCTCCAAGAAGGACTCTCCGCGGATCATGTACCAGGATTCGCCGGGTTGCATGGGCGGCTTCAGGGTCTGAAACGGACTCAGGTCCGCTGGAGGCGCGCGCCGCTTGTCCACCAACTCCCAGGCGTTGCCGATCATCTGCAGAGCGCCGTACGGGCTGGCTCCCGCCGGAAAGCCGTCGACCGGCTGAAGTGCGCTGGCGCCGGTGTTGGCCCGCGACCTCTCCATTTCGTTGCCCCACGGGAAGGCGCGACCGTCGGCGCCCCGCGCGGCCTTTTCCCACTCCAGATCGGTTGGCAGCCTTTTGCCCGCCCACAGGGCGAATTCGCGCGCGTCGCCGATGGTCACGGAAACTACGGGATAGTCCGGCTGGCTCGTGGGAAAGCGCTCGGGAAGCGGCCGGTTCGCCGCCCGGCAGAACCGGGCATATGCGGCGTTGCTCACTTCGGTCCTGTCTACGTAGAAGGCGGGAAGAGAAGCAATCTGTTTTTTCTCCCCAAAAAGGAACTCTCCCGCCGGCACCAACACCATGTCGCCGGTGGGAGTGGAGATAGTCTTGGGCATTTCCACCGCCTTGAGAGGCGCCTGGGGCTTCAAAGCGAAATATGAGCCGATCCCCGCCGCCAGCAGCACGGCCAAGCCTGCCAAGAGTATGGACCGGCGGGTTTTTGGCGGCGCGGCGGATGCCGGCTGGCGCTCCGTTACCTGCGTCCCCCCCGACAGACCGGCGATTATGCGCTCCAGTTCGGCGATGACAGGAGCGAAGCCCCGAGGCCGTTCCGCGGCCAGCTTGGCGCTACAGGATGCCACCAACCGGATCACCGGCTGGGGCACGCCCGCACTCTGTAACGGCTCTACGTCCATGGGAACATTCAGAATGCTGTAGAAGATCCCATCCACCGAATCCGCCAGGAAGACTTTCCGTCCCGTCAGCAGCTCAAACAGAAGAACCCCGAAGGCATAGACGTCCACCAGCCCGGTGACCGGCTCGCCCCGCACCTGTTCGGGCGCCATGTAGTATGGCGTCCCGAGGACATAGCCCGGCTGGGTGCGCGAGAGGTCTTCGCTCTTGGCGATTCCGAAATCCATCAGTTTGACCACGCCCGCGGGGTTGATGTGGACGTTCTCCGGCTTGATGTCACGATGGATGATTCCGTTCTTATGAATGAAATCCAGAGCGCGGGCGATTTGCAGCGCGATCTGGAGTCTGTTGCGCAGGTCGCCCGTATGGCCGTTCCTTATGGCCCGCCGCAAGTCTTCGCCCTGCAAGAACTCCATGACCATGAACAGGCCCTTCTCCGCGTCGGCGCCGAAATCGTAAATGCCGATCACGTTTTCGTGGGTCGCCTTGGCGGCGGTGCGCGCTTCGGCCAGGAAACGGTCGCGGGCGTCGGCATCCCGCGATGCCGGCTCGACCAGGATTTTCACCGCCACCGTTCGTCCGATGACCGTGTCGAAGGCCTTGTAGACGTGGGACATCCCGCCGCCTAGGAATTCCTGCAGCTCGTACTTGCCGAGGCGGGTGGGCAGTTGCATCGAAGCGAAAAAAGTCCCTTCCAGCTCCGATCTCTCGGGGCTTCCAGGCGCATACGGTTTTCGATACTATACCATAACAGCTTCTGCCCGCCGACCGGATGAAAGCGGACCAAGCGCATGATGGAAGAAGGCGGATGTGAAGCCTGTTAAGCCCGATGCCCAAGGCCGGCGGCAGGATGAACTCCCGACCCCACATCGGCAGCCAGTTTTGCTGGCCAATAGCGCGAAGAACACCGGCCAGAGGGCCGGCGGCAGGATGAAATCCGACCCCACAGCGCGGTGATATCTTAGTAAGAAGGGGGAAGGAAATGACCCGTACTGCTTGCCTGCTCATTTCATTCTGCGCCGCGGCTTGCGCCAGTGCCGCTGCCGCCCAGGATGGCTCCCAGCCGCAACTTACCGCCCGGGAGCTTTTCTTTGCCGCCTCGGAACCGGCGCCGGCCGCCAAGGCGCCGCCGAAAGCCGCGACCAAAGCGCAGCTCAAGACAGGAACGGCGAAACAACCGGCCGCTACCCCCAGCACGCGTGTCACTGACTCCCAACCATCGGCGCCAAGCCGGACCGAGACCACGCCGCTCCCGGAAGGCGGCCGCTTAGTCCTCGCGGGGGCAACCGCGCCTTCCACTGCTCCCGCTCCCGCGTCCGGTACTTCCCTCGGGCTCAAGTACACCATCCTGAGACGGTCCGGCAGCGACATGGTCGAGGTCCCGCCGGACACGATTTTCCACGCCGGCGACGGCATCCAGTTCAGCCTCCAGACCAACGGCCCGGGCTATCTCTACATCGTCAGCCAGGGTTCGAGCGGCGCCTGGAAACCCATGTTCCCCACACCCGAGGTCGCCGACGGCGACAACCGCGTCGACGGCTGGCACACTTACGCCATGCCGCCCGGGTCGCGCATGGTGTTCGATGAGCAAACCGGAATCGAGAAGATCTTCATCGTGTTTTCGCGCGAGCCGGAGACCGATCTCGAGAACCTGGTCTATTCTCTGCGGAGCAAGAAGCCCAGCCCCGCCGCGGCGCCCAAGGAGGAGCAGGCCAAACCCAAACAACTCCTCCAGGTTGCCAGCCTCGACATCGATGATGCCACCGTAGGCCGCCTGCGCAACCTCTACGCTCGCGACCTCATCGTCGAACGCGTCGATGACAAGACCCCCAGCGACAAAACGCCGGCCGACAAGCGGGAAAACGCCGTCTACGTCGTCAACCCCAGCGGTTCCCCCGATTCCCGTGTCGTGGCCGACCTCAGACTGGTGCACCAATGAGAGTGGCGCGGGCATTCTTGTCTGTGTGTGTTCTGGTTCCACTGGCGCTGTCCCAGACCCACACGATGACCGAGGGCGGCCATCGAATGGAACTCATGCTCGAACGCCTCGACGGCGGCGTCTGGCGCTCCATCGACCCCGGCCTGGTCCTCGCCCAGGGCGACCGCGTGCGTTTCCGTTTCCGTACCAACTTCGACGGCTACCTATACGTCATGAACCAGAGCACCTCCGGCAAGTATGAACAGTTATTCCCAGGCGAAGAGACCGGCCAGGATAACCGCCTCGTTGCCGGCCAGGAATACCAGGCGCCCGCCACCTCCGCCGTTTTCCGTATAGCCGGCCCGCCGGGCCACGAGATCGTCTACTGGCTGGTGACTCCCGCGCGTCTCACCGGCGCGCCGGCCCGTCCGGCGCCGCCGCCGGAGCGTAAGACCGCGCCCTTCACGCTGATGCCCCGGTGCGATGACGTCGTCTTGCGCGCCCGCGGCGATTGCATCGATTCTTCCGCCGGCCCCAAACTAGTCCCGCGCGGCGCGGACCTTCCCCAGAATCTCCCGGCCGGCGCCGGCAGCGGCGACCTCATGTTCATGCGCCAGAAGGATACGGCTGTCATTTCCTCCCCAGAGCCGCTCAACGGCCCGATCCTCTACGAGTTCCATCTCGCGCATTGGTAAACCCCGAGGCCCGCCATGGCAATCACCGCACGACGCCGAGAAGCTCGGTGATCTCTATCAGCTTCTTCCGCAATATCCCGGCTTGCTCCATGTTGGGATTGATGCGCAAAGCAGCTTCGAAATCGCCTTTTGCTTCCAGAAGGTAGGCGCGGCGGTTGTCATTATTAAAGAGGCGCGTGTAACAGTCGCCGAGAAGCACGAGCGTGTCCGGGTCGTCGGGCTCGGTAGCCAGCGAATTATGGCAATACTTGATTGCCCGGAGATAATTGTCTCTTCCGACTTCGGCGGCGCAGAGTCCATAATAGGCGGACGCCTTTTGCGAACGATATAAGAACTGAGTTCCACTGCGATGCTTCCGCATACCGGAGCCAATCGCCCAAAATGCCACGGTACGAAGCGCGCCGGAACGGAATTCCTGGACCTCCACGGCGCGACGATAGTCTTCAATGGCCTCATCGAAGTTCTTTTGCACGCGCCGCGCCTCTCCGCGGATCAGGTACGCCTGGCCGGAAGCGCCGTCCAGTTCGAGGGCGCGATTGGCGGCTCCTTCCGCTTCCTTGGGACGATCCGCGAGAAAGAAGGCTTCCGCCAGGAGGCTCGCCACGAACGTGCTCCGAGGGTCCTGCGCCGCGGCCTGTTGCAATTGACGCACGGCTTCGGGGTAATCGCCGCTTTCCATCAGGAGGACGCCGGCCATGGAGCGGGCCTCGACATAATCCGGATCGATTTCGATGGCTCGGAGACATGATTTCAGCGCGGCGGCGGTGTCGTCTTGAGCCTCTTGGACCCGGCACAGTTCCAGCGCCGCCTGGCTGTAACTGGAGTCTTCCTTGAGAGCGCGTGAAAGAGCATCGGCTGCCTTGCGCAAGTCGGAGGGCGATGACTGAGATCGCTCCCAGATAGCCGCCCCCTGATCGTAAAGCAGCTTGGCCGACGGCTTGACGCTCCGCTGGAGCAACAGCCGCAGCGAGACCGTCTGTTCTCCCCCCGGAACCACATTGACCTCGACGGAGACGGGCTCATATCCCATCCGCACGCCCCGCACCGTGTGCAACCCGCTGGCCAGGCCGGGGACATTCAGAGGCTTGCCCGGACCCGCTGTGCCGTAAGGCTTGTCGTCGATGAAGACTTGCACATCGGCCAGGTTGGCGTCTATGACCAGACTTCCATTGCTGAGTTGCGGGAGATTCGCAACCAGTTTCTCCCGCGCCGAGGGGCTGAATCCCAAAATCATGTCGTCGGGAAAATCCCCGAACTCCAAGGGCGTCTGCTGCCGGCCCCGCTCTTTGGCGTAATTCTTGACCTCGCGCTTCACGTAAGTGACCAGCTCATCCGCGGTCACTACGCCGTCGCGCGGATCCACATCCGCCTCTCCCAGCCACCCGCGGACCAGGAAATAGGTGAATAAGCCGTTACCACCGCCCAGCGCCGGGTCTTCAAAACTTTGTTCGGAGGAGCGGCTGGAGGTGAGGGTGAGAAACCCCTGCGGCAACCCCCTCAGGCTCTCATTCACGCGGCCGGGAGTGGTATCGACGGTGACCTTCCCCGAATGGCAGGCATCGATGAGGAGGATCTTCCACCGGGCCTTCACGCTCTTGGAGAAGACTTCGCCCAGCCGCTGCATGGGATAGGCCGTCTCGGCGAGCCTCCCCGGGTCTATGTCATACGGCACGAGATACCCGCGTCCCTCCTGGTCCGCAACCCCGTGACCGACGAAGTAAACTACTACGCGATCGGTCTCTTGGACGTGCGAGGGCAGCCAGACTTCCAACGCGTCGCGAATGTTCTCGAGAGTCGCCTGGGGTCCAATCAGCTTCCTGACGTTTTCAAACTCTATATTGCCGGCTTCCTTGCCGATCAGAGCCGAGTAGAGATTCTCGGCATCCTTCTCCGCGAAAGCCAGATTGTCCGCCGGCGCCAGGTTCTTATACTTCGAAATACCGATCACCACGGCGTAGCCGCGGGGCGCTTGAAGCGGTTTTTTCAGTTCTTCCGGAGTCCCCAGCCTGACAAGGGACATGTCCCTGCCTTGGAGCGGATCGATCGGTTGTTGCGCAAGGGCAAGTGATCCGGCCAGCGCGGCCACCACCATAAGTCGATGCATACGCCAGGATGGTCTACTCATGGCGAACCTCGATTTCTATCACCAACCGGTTCGCGGCGGCGGAGGAGGACATCACTGCGTACACCGAATTGGGGCGCTCCCCGGCGGATTCCGGATGGTCGATTTTCTCGATTTTCAAATCGCGGCCGGCGAGCCGCTGCCAGGATTGCACCTCGTCCCGAATAGCGTCCACGTTCCCTGGGCTGCCGCCGGCTGTCGAAACAACGGCCGCCGGAGGGCCGGAAGCAGAGGCCGATTCCGCCAGCAAATCGCGTATTCTGCCTACATCCTCCGCGCGCTCCGTGATTGCCAGCACCAAAGTCTCGATCCCCGGTTTGTCGTCCAGGCGGAAACAGTAGTCGGTGGGAACTCGCAGCGTCACTCCAGCCTTGGCCGCGCCCGAGGCGTCCGGCATCCGCGGATTGGGGATCAACAATTGCCAGTCTCCGCTCGAACCGTGGTTGAGCGCATATAGGGTCCCATTGCGATTGGGCGTGAACTCGACGGCGATGCAATCCCCCTCGTGAAACACCGTGTCGGGGTCCACTTCCCGGACGCGTCTGGATGATGGATCAACCAGCAGTTCCGTATATCGAAGACCGAGATGATGCCGGGCCGGCGCCGCGGCGGAGTCCCCGGAGATCGTTTCCAAATAGAGATCTCTGGGCTTGACGGGCGAATCCTGGGCGAGGAGTATTTTCGCCGTCAACGCTCCGAGTAAAGCGCCGCACGCCGCAAAACGCGACATATACGAGTAGCATACACTAGTTTGACAGCGTCACCTGCACTCCCGTGAGCGCGCTGCAATTGGTGCAGGGAAAGGTGGCGGACAGAGAGAAGGCGCCGCCGGTCGCCAGACTTGCCGGCAGGGCGAACCACTGGCTCTGGTCGTATCCGGCGAACGATCCGGAGGTGAAAGACACCGAGACGGCGATCGCGCCGGGATTGAAGACGTAGTTGACTCCGGTGACCTGGCGCGTCGGCGTGGCCGCGTCAAACACGACGGTGACGGAAGTCGAAGTCGTCGTCATGGTGGGAGATCCGGTGAGCGCGGGCGCGGCGACCGCGACGGTTATCGTCTGCGATGGCTCCGGACTCGGCAGCACGGAATCGCCGTTTGGATCGACCAGCGAGTTCATGGTCAGGGTGATCGTGCCGGCAACCGTGCCCTGGCTGAACTGCGAGCTGTTACCAGACCACACGGCGGTGGCGCTGCCGGCGGGAACCGTGAATGCCAGGGTCGTCTTGAGCGTCGAACTGCACGCCGGACTGGTCGTGCCGTTGGCGAACACCACTTCCTGACTCTGATAGGCGCCCACCACGCTGGGGTTGGCCGTAAACGTAAGGCACAACGTCCCGGAGAGCGTGATTGGCGGGGCGCTGCTGAACGTCAGGTTCGCGGTGTCCTGGTTCGCCACGGAAACCACTGAGGCGACGCTGAAACTGCCGACTGACGGCGCGGGGCTGATGGTCCCGCTGAAAGACTCCGTGGCTGCTTGCCCCACGCTGTCCTTCACTTGCACGGTGTAGTTATACGCGCCAGGCGCCGCCGGCACGCCGCTGACGGTGTAAGTTGTCGCCGACGACGACGGCTTGAGCCCCGAGGGCAGCGAACCGGCGCTGAGGGCAAAGACGTAGCCGGGCGCGCCGCCGGAAACGGTACAGGTGGCGGTATAAGGAATCCCCACCATCACCGGGCCGCTCGAGGGATTGCAACTGACCGTCAGGGTTGCCACGGCGATGATCGTCGTCGAGTCCGTCGCGTTCGCGCTTCCGGATCCGCCGCCCGACACGCTCACGGTATTCACCTGCGGCGAAGTGGCGTTAGCTGCCACGTTCACCGTCACCGTGATCGCGGGGTAGCTGGCGCCCGCTGCCAGAACGTCGCTCCGCGTGCACGCCGTCCCGCCCGCCGGGCACGTCCATCCCGTCCCGGCCATCGAGACCAGGCTCAGGCCCGACGGCGCCGTCTCGGTCACCGTTACCGTCCCGCTGGTCGGGCCGCCGGAAGCGGCGTTCGACACGGAAACGGTGTACGTCGCGCCGGCCTGTCCCTGCGTGAAGTTCCCTGCATGAGTCTTTGTCAAAGTCAGGATCGGAACACCAGGCGTCACCTGGAAGCTCTGATTGACCGGCGTGGCCGCGGCGTAGTTGGCGTTGCCTGCCTGCGTCGCCTGGATCGTGCACGTGCCCACCGCAACCAGCGTCACGGTGGCGCCCGATACCGTGCACACGGATGTGGTTTGCGAGTTGAAGCTTACCGCCAGGCCGGAGCTGGCGGTCGCGCCGACCGTGAATGGCGGGCTGCCGAGCGCCCTGTTCGAGAATTCCCCGAAGATGATGGTCTGGCTCCCCTGCGTCACCTGGAAGCTCTGATTGACCGGCGCGGCCGCGGCGAAGTTGGCGTTGCCCGCCTGCGTCGCCTGGATCGTGCAAGTCCCCGCCGAAACCAGCGTCACGGTGGCGCCCGATACCGTGCACACGGATGCCGTTTGCGAGTTGAAGCTTACCGCCAGGCCCGAGCTGGCGGTCGCGCCGACCGTGAATGGCGCGCTGCCGAACGCCTGATTCGAGAGCGCCCCGAAGCTGATGGTCTGGCTCCCCTGCGTCACCTGGAAGCTCTGATTGACCGGCGCGGCCGCGGCGAAGTTGGCGTTGCCCGCCTGCGTCGCCTGGATCGTGCACGTGCCCACCGCAACCAGCGTCACGGTGGCGCCCGATACCGTGCACACGGATGCCGTTTGCGAGTTGAAGCTTACCGCCAGGCCCGAGCTGGCGGTCGCGCTAACCGTGAATGGCGCGCTGCCGAACGCCTGATTCGAGAGCGCCCCGAAGCTGATGGTCTGGCTCCCCTGCGTCACCTGGAAGCTCTGATTGACCGGCGCGGCCGCGGCGTAGGCGGCGTTGCCTGCCTGCGTCGCCTGGATCGTGCACGTGCCCACCGCAACCAGCGTCACGGTGGCGCCCGACACCGTGCACACGGATGTCGTTTGCGAACTGAAGCTTACCGCCAGGCCGGAGCTGGCGGTCGCGCTGACCGTGAATGGCGCGCTGCCGAACGCCTTGTTCGAGAGCGCTCCGAAGGTGATGGTCTGGGTTGCCAGGATTGTGGTCGAATCGGTGGCGGTGGCGTTCGCCGATTCGCCCCCCGATACGCTCACCGAATTCACCTGCGGAGACGCCGCCGTCGAAAGCACGTTCACCGTCACCGTGATCGCGGGGTAGCTGGCGCCCGCCTCCAGAACGTCGCTCCGCGTGCACATGGGAAGCTGCAGCGTTGTACACGTCCATCCCGTCCCCGCCATTGACACTAGGCTCAGGCCCGAGGGCGGCGTCTCGGTAACCGTCACCGCCCCGGTGGTCGGGGCGCCCGTGATAGCGTTGGACACCGTCACGGTGTACGTCGCGCCGGCCTGTCCCTGCGTGAAGTTCCCCGCATGCGTCTTGCTGATGCTAAGCACCGAGGCCGGGCATAAGCGGGCGAACAGCAAAACCGCGGACAACGCCGCAAGACGAATGGAGAACGCCGCGCGCCGCGGGACGCGCCGGCTGGAACCTGGCGCAAGAATCGTGTTCATTGGTCCGATACCTCCGTTGTAGACGCCGCCGCAAACACCGCCTGCAACCCGGAGTCTCTCCCGGTCAGGAACCATGCCGGGCGCCCGGGCTCGGCCGAGAATACAAATGACTCGCCGTCGCGCAACCGCTCCAGCCGCGTGGCAACCGCGGGCAGTATCATCGACTGCACCGAGCCGGCCGTCAGATCGACCCGCCAAGCGGACGTGCTCCCGGTCTCCACGACAAAAGCCGACGCTCCGTCGAGCGACGCCTCGACCATCGTTTCTCCGCCGGAAGAACTCACGCCAGCGGCTACTGTCCGCACGACCGGCGCGCCGGTGACGACGCTCGCAAGATTGATCGTCCCGTTGCCGGCATCGGCGATGACAGCCGTGGATTGGTTGGGCAGAAAAGCCATCCCCGACGTGGGTGACGCGGCGTAGGCAAGCACGGGGGCCATCGAATTGGAAAGCATATAGACCTGGCCCGCCGCGGTCAGAACCGCCAGCAGTTGTCCATCGTCGCTGACGGCCATCTTTTTCACGCCCGACGGATCCTGGAAGTCCACCTCAAAGGCCACCCGAGGCGTCGAATCGAGTCCGGTCAGAACCTGAATGACTGCACTGGAGGCCAGCAGCCCGGCGGACCTTCCCAGAGGGCTGAAACTCACCAGACTGGGGTTGGGAACTCCGCCCGCAATCGCCTGAACGGCGCCCGGCTCGCTGCCTTTGAAAACCACCAAGCCGAGATGCGCAGAGGCCGGATCGGGCCCGCGGAGCGCGGCGACCGGTTGTTTGCCACTGAAGGTGGCCACTTCCGGCGCTCTCCGGTCCTGTTGGACCAAGGCCCACCCTCCGGTGGGGGCGAGATAGACGCTTGAGATTTCACGGGGCAACTGGATGGGCGCCTGGATGGACGACGCGCCCATTACTCCCAGGACCGGGCGGATTTCGCCGAGGCTGGGGTTTTCACCGTCGATCAGGCCGACTAAAGGCGCAGACATCTGGGCCCAGGCTTCGAATCCGCCGACGGCCGCCAGCGCCAGACCGATGGAAGCGATGGTACAGAAGCGTGACAAATTGGCAAGCATGGATATCTCCGTACTCTTAAGCGGCTACTTCGGGCCGCCGAACGTAATCGACGACGCTGCGCCGACCGTGGTTGTCGGGGTAGTCGGGCTAGAAGGAGTAGTGGCGGAAGAGCTGCTTCCGCCCTTGAGCGCGACGGCGGCTCCGACAGCGCCGGCCACTACCGCCGCGGCAATGCCCACGATCAATCCCGTGGAGATGCCGGCGCCGGCGGCTCCCGCCGCGCCAACCGCCCCGGCGGCAACTCCCGCACTGACGGGAACCGTGCCGGTCACAACCCCTCCCGGCGCCGACGCCGCTACGCTAATGCTGAAGGAACTGTCGGTTGCCGCCGAGAAGGCTCCACTCGATGCAACCCCGGCGGCATTCGTCGTCGCCATTGAAGTCAGTCCGCCGCTGGCAAACGTGGCGCCGCCACTCGAAAGCTGTGGCAGCGTAAAGGTGATCGCGATGCCTGGGACCGGGACGTCGTTCTCGTCCGTGACTTTCACCACCGCCTGAGAACTGACGCGCCCCTTCTTGACGCGTTTGGAGGTGCTGGCCCCTTCGAGGACCGTCAGCTTATACTTCTGCGGGGCGGCATTGGCTTGCGCGCCGTCCGGTATGGCCTGCTGCCCCGCCATCAGTCCAGGATTCAGCACGCTGCAACATAGCAGAACTGAAATGACCGATCCGATTTTCATTATTTCGGCCTCCTTCCGGGAAGATTTTACTCTGATTCTGCACGGATGCATAGTCCAGTCTCTTCGATAGAGAACGCGCACGATGAGTCCGAACGCGCAATCGCCTGTGATACTGCCCATTATGAGGGCCTAAACGACTGATTCGATTGTCGTTCCGCAAACGAACCAATGGCGGAAGCTCAAAGCATTGGTCCTGCACAGCGGTTCCTCCCCGGAAAGTCCAAAATGGAAATTCCGAATCAGATCCGTAAAGCCGTTTTGGGTTATGCTGTATTCGATCCGGTTCGGCAAAATACGACCGTATGTGCCCCGGACCCCCATCCGATCGAAAATGCAGGCGAGGAGGCCTGAGGTGCATCATTCGAGGTGGTACATGCGGTTGAAGCGGCCGTTGTGCGCGGTCCTGGTCTTGGGGTCTTCAGTGTTCCTTTCCTCTTGCCCGGAAAGCGAAGAGCCCGTGGTCTGCAGCGGGTGCGGACAGCCCGTGGTCAATAATGGGGTCGTCTACGACTCCGCGCGATTCGGCCAGCCAATGGCGTTGGACAGCACCATCGTCACCGGCATCAACGTCGGGATGGGACGGCGTGACGTGTCTCTTGGCAGCGGCTATGCTTCCCTCCTGGTGCGTCAACCGGATGGATCGTTCACCCAGCGGGGATACCTCGGCGATGCTCCGTATTCGTTGGTCGCCTCCGCGCCCGATTACCAGCCGGCTTTTTGGAGCCTCTTGCCCATGGAGGCGCGGACGTTCAAGAGCCCGCCGGGGTGGAAGTTCCTTGCCAATCGCCTTGGAGTTCCGGCCCAGGCTCTAGCTTTCGCCGATCTCCTCGGAAACGGAACTCAAGTGGGATTGGCGATTGTGCCGGCGAACTTCGATGGCGGCCCCAGCGCCTCCAGCCTGGCGGTCGCGGTCTTTAACCCGGACGGCAGCACAAAGCCGATGAATTTCTATCAGGTCCCCGCCTACCCGTTGAACATCCTGGTTGCCGACTTCAATAACGACGGCAAGCTGGACGTTGTGGTCATCGGAGCCAACAACATTTGTAGCGCCACCTGCCCTGGGTCTAACGTTGCCGTCTACCTGGGTAATGGCGATGGGACCTTGAACGCGCCGGTATTCTACTCCGGCCACAACGGCACTACCAACGCAGTGGCGTACGATTTCAATGGCGACGGAAAGCCGGACCTGGCGTTGGTCAATGCAGGCTCCGGCGATGTCTCGATCCTGCTGGGGAAAGGCGATGGAACGTTCGCCACGGCCGTCAATTACCCGGCCGTCGCCCAGGGAACCATTGCCGTCGCCGGAGATTTCAACGGCGACGGTCACGGAGATTTGCTGGTCGGCGCCCCAAATGCGCTCGCCCTGCTGCTGGGCAAGGGAGACGGCACCTTCCAGGCCGCCACGAAAACACAGGAGCCGTTCGAGGTTGTTGGGATGGCCGCCGGGGACTTCAACAACGACGGCAAACTCGATGTGGCCATCAGCGACTCGCAGAGCGGCACGGTCTCCATTCTCCTGGGCGATGGCACGGGTAAGTTTCCCACCGAACACGACTATTCGACCGGCTACGGAGTTGTGGCCACGAATCCGCTCGGCAACCTCTTTGCGATGGACCTCGATGGAGACGGCAACCTCGACGTGGTGATCGCTTGCGGGCAGCCGGACGTCTTGTCGGCAGTCCCCTACCTGTCCAATCAGATCACGGCATTCTTCGGCGCTGGCGATGGTACGTTGATCGGTCCGCCCGCGTACCATGTCGGCAGCGGAGTCAACGCGCTGGCGGTTGCCGACTTCAATGGCGACGGGAAGCCCGACATCGCGGTCGCCTCGGGAAGCGTGTGGATTCTCCTGGCGGGCAGCGGCGGCGCCTTCGCAACTCCGGTTTCCATCAGCCTGGGTTCGGGGGTGTCGGCCAGCGGCATCGCGGCGGCCGACTTGAATGGCGACGGCAAGCCGGATCTGGTGGTGGGGGATTCCAACGGAAGCGGCGTCTACGTCCTGCTGGGAAAGGGCGACGGCACGTTCCAGGCGCCGGTCAAATACCCCGTCGGCGGCATCGTCAACTCCATCGCGATCGCCGATTTCAACGGCGACGGCAAGCCGGATATCGCCGTTTGCGGTTCGGACTATGGTTCTGACTCGACAGTCGGCATCCTGCTCGGAAACGGAAACGGCACGTTCCAGGCGGTCACGAATCTGAGCGGATTCGGCTCGGACCCGATTGCGCTGGCGGTGGGAGATTTCAACAACGACGGCAAACCCGACCTGGCAATCGTGGACCACGGGACGTTCAACACGAATCCCCTCCCGGGAGGCGTGGCAGTCTACCTCGGCAAGGGGAACGGCGCGTTTCAAACCCCGGTCAACTACACAGCCGGTCTGAACCCGCTTTCCATTGCCGCCGCCGACGTCAACGGCGATAAGACGCTGGACCTGCTTGTGGGCGCCGAGGATCCCAATTACAACACGAACGGCCAGTGGGACGTAGCGGTCCTGTTGGGAAAGGGGGACGGTACTTTTAAGGCCGCCTCGTACGCCGCCAGTTCGGAAGCTCCTGGCTCAATCGCCGTGGCGGACTTCAACGCGGACGGCAAACCCGACCTCGCCGTTGCACACTGCTGCACCAACACGTTCGCGACCTATTTGCTGGGCAATGGCGACGGCACTTTCCAACCCGAGGTTAATCTTCCGGCCGCATATTCCGCCACCGCGGTTGCCGCCGCGGACGTGAACGGCGACGGTTTCCCGGACATAATCGCCGGTTTCAGTCAGAACGCCGACAGTTGCGTTGGCATCTTCCTGAACTTACAAACCGCGTCCATCGCCGCCAACGTCTCAGCGGCGAATCCGACGCTGGCCACCATCTCGCCCGGGTCGATCGCCACGGCATGGGGAAGCAATCTGGCGACGGCCACGGCCGTGTACTCCGGATCACCGCCCACCACTCTCGCCGGGACCACCGTCACGATTCGCGACGCCTCCGGCGTCTCCCAATCCGCGCCGATGTTCTATGTCTCGTCCACCCAGGTGAACTACGAAGTGCCGGATGCCACTGCCCTCGGAAGCGCTACCTTGACTATTACTTCCGCAAGCGGGCCACCCGCCAGCATCGCCACTTCGGTGGCGTCATTGGCTCCCGGCATCTTCCCTCTCACTACCGGGGGACTGGCGGCAGCCATTGTAATCGTGGTCGCGGCCGACTATTCCGAGACTTGGGGCAATGTCTATCAGATCGACTCGTCGGGCAACATAGTGCCGCTCGCAGTCGACCTCGGCGCGGGGCAAGTCTACCTGGAGTTATACGGGACCGGAATTCGCAACGCCAAGTCGGTGTCGGTCACCATTGGCGGGCAGAACGTGCCCGTGCTCTCGTGGGGCGCTCAGGGCGACACTCCCGGCCTCGATCAGGTCAACGTGGGCCCGTTGCCGGCATCGCTAAAAGGTAGCGGCCAGGTGAACATCACACTCACCGCCGGCGGCCAGAGCGCCAACACCACTAACATTACGTTCAAATAGAGTGGGAACTTACCGCGACGCGTAGATATAACCCGCGGGAATCGGAGGAGGGATACCAATGAGCGATGGCGTCTGGGCGGGTGTGGATATCGGCGGGACCAAAACGGCGGTGGCGCTTTCGAGTGAACCGCCTGAGGTGCTATGCCGCGCCGAGTTTCCTACGCGGCCTGCCGAAGGGCCGCGGCCCGCGATGGACATGATCGTCAAATCGCTTCGGGGACTGCTCGGGTCCGGGCGGTTACGGGGAATCGGCGTTAGCTGCGGGGGGCCGCTCGATTCCACCGCGGGAGTTGTCCAAGCGCCGCCGAATCTCTCCACTTGGGTGGACGTCCCGGTGAACGACATCCTGCGCACGGAGTTCGGCGCCCCCTGCGCGCTCGAAAACGACGCCAATGCCGGCGCCGTGGCGGAGCATCGATTCGGCGCCGGGAAGGGCGCGCGCAACATGATCTTCCTCACTATGGGCACGGGTCTCGGAGCTGGCATCATCGTGGATGGGCGGCTGTATCGAGGGAGCTGTGACGCCGCCGGTGAGATCGGCCACGTTCGCCTGACGCGCTCAGGTCCGGTCGGCTATCACAAGGCCGGTTCGGTGGAGGGTTGGGCCAGTGGCGGCGGCCTGGGACAGGTGGCAGCGGCAGCGGTGGCGCGGGCGCGACAGCGCGGCCAAGCGACGATGCTGCCTATTGCCCCAACTGCCAAAGATGTGGCGGAGGCAGCACGCGCGGGCGACGTTCTGGCCAGGAAGCTGATCCGTTCCACCGGCAAGCGGCTCGGCGAGGCCCTTGCCATACTGGTGGATATTCTCAACCCGGAGCGCATCGTAATCGGTGGTCTGGCGATGCGGCTCGGGGACGATCTGCTGAAGCCCGCGCGGTCCGTGCTTCGCCGCGAAGCGCTGCCGGGGTCGGCCGCGGTATGCGAAGTGGTTCCGGCGCTGTTGAACGAGCGAATCGGCGACATAGCGGCGCTGTGCGTCGCGATGGGTGTGTGACGGATTGATGCGGCGCCGCCGAAGCGCGCTCCCACCCGGCTTCAGTTGTATCCCATGATCTGGGTGAATGCGACTTCGTAGCCCAGGACCCCCAGGTCGATCGTCCCGCCCCCGGTCAGCGGCGCGGTGAACGTCCCCTGACCCTTGCTGAAGTCCGGAACCGCAAATACCGAGAGCAGCCCGAAAGTTTCTTGGGTCGCATCTCCCGAGACCGCCGGCAACTGCTGGAGGATGTTCGAAGGCACGGTGAAACTGCCCGCCGAAGCCGCGGCGGCACAGGTGAATGCGAGCGCGGAAAAGGTGGCATTGAAGCCCGTTCCGGCCGTTCGCGTCAGCGCGGCTCCAAGCATGATGACTAGCCCCCCTTCGCCGCCCGTCCATGTGACGGTGAGCGGCGAGGCGCGCGGGATGGGGTTCGCGATGGCGCTTTGATTGGTCCAGACGAAGTCGCCGGGAAGAGCGATCGAAGCCGAGAAGGCGCCCACGTCGGCCCCGCCCGAGCCGGCCACGGTGTACGTGCCCGCGGCCAGGGTGGGGCTTCCGATCACTCCGCTGCCTTGCAAACCAGTGGAATAAAGCGTGGCGAGAAAGCTTTTATCCGCTTGACGCGGAATCGGCGTATTGGATGCGTTGGGGCCATTCAATGTCAACTGCGCGCCGGCATCCAGGGTTTGCGCCGGAGGCAGGCCAAGGCCGAGCTGGTAGACGGCGCCGGTGCGCTGAACCAGGAAGCAGGCGCCCGGTTGAACCACGGCCAAATTCGAGTTGGCGACTGCATCGACGGTGTACCTGCCGAACCAGCCGGCGGCGAGGTCGATGCGCTCGCTGACGGTCGCAGTGTAGGTCGTGGCGGTCTTGGCGAGTTGGATTCCCCCGGCGGTGAGAGTGCCCCCCATATCGAGCGTATGCAACTGCGCCTGCGTCAGCACCGGGCTGGAGCAGGCGGACTGACCCGCGGGCGCCACGGCGATCGTCCCCAGGTTGGATGACCGGCCGCCGGCCATCACCCGCAGGCTGACGAAACAACTGGGCGTCACAGCCGACGGAACATAGAAGTCGATTTGATCCAACCCCGGCGAACCGGGGGACCGTCCGGCGTAAAGCGGGGTCACCGCGATTCCGTCCACGATCACGCTTACCTGGGCGGCGGCCGTCTGATCGCCCGAAGTGCCGCCGGTGATGTCCGAAGCCGGGTCGGCCCCCATCCCTGTTCCCCACAGCACCATCAAGTCGTTGGGATTGGCGGCGCGCAGGCCATACTGGCCGAGCGTGCCGGTGGTGAACCGGTTGAGAACGTTATTGTTATAAGTGGCCTGGGCCGGACCCTGGCCGTCGGCCGTCTCCGTGGCAAACCCGAAGTTGCGCTCCACCACATTGACGCCCGCAGCGGCGCTGGTCTGCCCGTTGTAAGTCACTGTAACGTCGTAGGCGCCGGCCGGAGTGCTGGACGGCAGCAATCCCGCTACCTGGCTCGCAAGCGTATAGTACATCAGCGCGCTGACGGGTGCGCCGCCCGAGGCGGGCGTGAACGTGATGCTGGTTTCGGAGAGCAGGGTCGGGAACGGCAGCGAGCTCTGAACGGAAATCGTGGCCGGACCGAGTCCCGTGCCAAAGACGACGAACCAGGATCCCCTGGCCACGTCAGGAAGTCCGGAACTCGCGTTTAGGACGCTCCCGATCGCGGGCTGCGCCTGCGCGAGATTCGCTGTCGGCGCTAGCAGCGCCAGACACAACAGTGTCGCTATTTTCATAAGTTCCAGATCGGGCCCGGGCGTTTCGGCCAGGCCCGCATATCCTCCTCCCCGAGGTTTTGGCTGGGTACTCAAACCCCAGAGCCAAAGAATAACGCGAATTCACGACCGAAGGACAGGAGCGGGAAAAGGAGGGGTGCGCGACACAAGAGTGGACGGCGACGCGATTGCCCCGCAAAAGGCACGAAAACGGGTTTCAACACTATGGGGCTTGGTAGTCTTACCAGCCGCGTGCGGCCAGCGTGAGTGGCTCGATGCCCTGTTTCAAGACTCCCGAATGAGCGAAGACGAGGGCTTGCACGCCCCCTTGGCTCGCAAGGCGCATCGCCAGCCGGCTCACGGATGCCCGGTCCTGCGCCTGGTCTTTGGAGGCCAACCAGGGAGAACACTTCACGTGGCCATCCGAGCCGGCGTCGGCGGCGTCGCCAAGCATGAGGACGCCGTTCACCAGATAAGCAGCGCTGCCCGCCGTATGGCCCGGGACGGCAAAGACCCGCACCTGCGCGGTCCCCAAATCCACTACTTCCCCATCGTGGAGGGTCCGGTCGATCTTCACGCCGGTCGGCCTGACGGGCATCATCCGCATGATCGGGCCGCCGGAGGACGCCCGCCCTTCCGCCACGTCCACCTCCTCCGACAATGCCATGACTTGCGCGTTGGGGAACAGCGGCGCCCCAGCTATATGGTCCCGGTGGCCGTGCGTCAGAAATATGGTCTTGACGTTCTCCCGCCCAAGCCCAAGGCGCGAAAGCTCGCCGAGGATCGCCTTCCCCTTTTTGTCGATGCCTGCATCGAATAGCGCTACGTCGCCGCCAGCCAACGGCAACACGCAAATGCTGACGAACCCGTCTTTAACGATTCGGAGACCGTTAATTTCGAGCCCATCCGGAATGGACTGCCGGCCCATGAAGGTCGTGGCGATGAGAATCCCAACGCCAACGATGACAAGCGCCGCCACCAGCGCCAGGTATCCTAGAATTCCCATTTTGGCCCCCTAGTCATCAGCGATTATAAACCCAAGCGCCCATTTTCAAACCTCCCAGCCCGTTGCTCTCCCGAGCGGCTCGTGAACGGCGGCGTTCATCAAACCCAGGGCTTCCCATTCGCCCATTCTCGCGATGGATAGCGAACGGCTCGCTCTTCTTGGAGGAGGTCGGGGCGTCTATGGGCGGTACTGGCGCTTCTTGTACGTTTGGGTGAAGCCATTCCGGCTGTTGGTCACCGTGAAATCCCCGTTCTCCCGCGCCGAGACCTTAATGTAATCTCCCTTGTCACCCAGCACGTAGCCGAAGCTCTGGGGATCGGGCTGCTCTTGCGGGTTGGCGATCCGGTCCGGGACCGCGTTACTTTCCGGCGTGACGCCCACGCTGTAGTGCAACTGCCAACTGTTCACGATCCCGGGCGAGGTCCGCACGACCGTGGCCGTCTGCCGCTCATTCCCCTTTTTCGCCCCGTTGTTCATGATCGCCACCTGGGGATGGAGTTCGTAGACAAGCTGGGGTGAGTTGGACAAGTCAAAGCCGTGGTGGCTCACCATGAACAGGTCCACCGTCCCCACCAGGTTGTCGGGGCACATCAGGTCGTACTCCTTGGGCTTGGTCAAATCGGCGAGGTCGATCATGCGAAACTTCCCGAAAGTGTACAGCAAGCCGATCGAGGTGCCGTTCTCGCCATTGTCGGCCGGCGCCGGAGCGGCGGCGGCACACAAGGGATTTGGACCTCCGGCGCCGGGCAGCGGGGTCTTGATGGTCGCGCCCGCCGAGGTCAACACCAGCACCCGGATGCCTTTCAGCGGGATCGTATCCCCCGGCTTGACCGTAATCCGATTCGCCTTGCCAATGGCGCTGGTATAGGCCTTGAATATGGTCTGAGTGAGCGGGTCCTGTTCCACCGGCGGCCCATGGTCCACGAAGTTGCGCACCGGTATGCCGACCTTGGCGACGAATCTCGGAACGTTCTCTGCGTGGTCGTTGTGATAGTGGGTCACCACCATATAGTCGATCTGCTTCACCTTGGCGAGTTTGACCAGCCGGATGATCCGGTCCGCATCCAGGTCATTAGGCTTGACAACCTGCGATTTCTCGTCGATAAACCCCGCGTAACCCGCGTCTACCACCATGGATTGGCCGGATGGGGTCACCACCAGCATGGCTTTCCCGCCATCGGCGTCGATCACATACACATCCAGAGTCTTGGCCGCACGCAACGCTGTGCCGAACAGAAGGACCAGGACGGCTGCAACTGTATAAGGCCTCATCGTATATCTTCCTCGTATTTTGAGATTTCCCGCCATCATGAGCGCCCTGCCCGGCGCTGCCCAACCCTCACGCTCATGCCTGGGCGAGGCAGGCGCCGCGCCGCACGTTTCTCAACCGGGATTTCCGTTTTGGACTTCCCGGTCCGATTCAGTATAAACCGAATCGCCCTCCATGGAGCCGACTACCGGCAGCCGCGAGATTGGTTCGGCGCCGATGGCAAGCCACGCTGCCGGGGGCCACCAAATCCAGGTAGGCTGGTGTGGAGGAAGAGATCATGAGACGAGTCGCCCTCAGCCTGTCGTTCGGCGTCTGGATCTGCGTTTTTCCGGCGTCCGCTCAAACCCCCAAGGCCCGGCCATGGGAGCCGTTCGAAGTCACCATGAGCGCCAGCGCCGAGCTCGCCAATGCGTATGTGGACGGCCTGCCGGATGGCGGCAAGCCCTTCGTGGTGGTCACGTTCACCGGAACGAGCGGCGAGGCGAAGGGGGTCAGCTACGCCGTGGCGGGCTTCTGGGACGGTGGCAAAACCTGGGAGGCCCGCTTCGCTCCACCGTCGCCCGGCGAGTGGTCCTACTCCGCGTCGTCCACCGACCCCGCCCTCCAGGCGGTGAAGGGCAGCATCCAGTGCGCCGCATGGAGCGACGGCGAAAAAGCCGCAAACCCCGCCCGCCACGGGTTCGTGCGAGTAGCCAAAAAGGGCCCGCAAGGCGGCCATTACTTCGAATATGCGGACAGAACTCCATTCCTGTGGATCGGAGATACCTGGTGGCCGTGGCTGAAGCGCGGGATCCCCTTCACGCGCGCCAAGCAGGTGATCGACGATCGATCCGCGCGGGGTTTCACGATCGGCCAGGTGGTGTTCGGCGCGAACAATGCGACGCGGCTGGCGGGCCGGGACTTCGCCACGCCGGACCTGGACGCCATCCACGACGCCGAGCGCTTCATCGCCTACGCCAACAGCCAGGGGATCACCTTGTGGATCATGCCGTGGTGGAGCGCCAACAATCTCGACAAGACCGCGGGCCCCGAAAAGATGCGCCGCTGGACCCGCTACGTGGTCCACCGCCTGGCCGCCTACAACGTGATCTGGAACGTCGGCGGCGAATACAACATGTACGACTACGGCGGGCTCGGCCTGCAATTCTGGAAGGACTTGGGCGCCCTCATGCGCCGCGAGGATACTTACGGCCACGCCATCGGCGTGCACAACACTCCGCCTGGATGGACGGCTGGCGAGATGGGCGACTCCGCCCAGTGGTCCACCGGTTCCGTGTTGGGCGACGAGCCATGGCTAGATTTCAACGGCAGCCAGGTGGGTCACGGCAAATGGCGAAACGAAATGGTTCCGCAGATTATCTCGCGGGATTACGCCCGCGAGCCGGCTAAGCCGGTGGTTATCACCGAGCCGTGGTATGAGTTCGCCGAGGGCAGTGCGCCGGCCATGGATGTCCGCTTCGCCGCGTGGTCGGCTATTCTCTCGGGCGCGGCCGGCCACACTTACGGCGGCGGGCATCAATGGTGGGCCGACATACCCGACCCATCGCTACCGCCCCGGAAGGACGCCTGGCCGAGTCCTCCTCTCAGTGTGGATACTCTCGATTACCCGGGCGCCGTATCGATAGGCTTCCTGGCGAAGTTTCTGAAGAGCATCGAATGGTGGAAGTTCGAGCCGCATCCGGAACTGGTCCGCGAGTACCCGCAGCCGTTAGCTTCGGCGATCCCCGGCCGGGAGTATCTGGCGTATGCCCGGTATGGCGGCCAGTTGAAGCTCGATCTGCGTTCTTCCGCGGAGTCCGACCAGTTCCGCTTCACCTGGATCGACCTGGCGGCCTCGAAGGAGGCGCGCGGCGGGACCGTCAACGGCGGCGCCATACGGAGCTTTCACACGCCGGAGGATTACCCGGGAAACCTGGAGTACAAGGACTGGCTCCTTCATGTAGTGAAGGTCAATTGATGGGACGCGACCTCGGGGAAGAGCTACGCCTGGGACGCATAGGCTGCCGCGGCCCAACGCTGGACGCGGGTTCCGGCCTTACGGCTCGAACTTGACAGGCACGGAAACATCGAAACCAGCGCGCCTTAACTGACCGATGTTTCGGATCACGGCGCCATTGATCTTGACGTTCCTGAACAGAACCGGACCGACGTTCTTCCCGCTAAGCAAACTGGGCCGGGTCGGGTGATAGAAAGTGCAGTTCTCGAAAACGAAGTTCGTCAAGGGCGAGTCTCCGGCGTCGATCCAGATATGCCCTCCATCCGTTTCGCGAACGTGCAGTTGACAAACCGTACATCGTCACTAGGAATAGGCTTGGCGATTCCGCGGCCCTCGGGATACCCCCGCCCCGTCCAATACCGAGGCGCGAGTTGAAACCAGATGGCGTAATCCACCGTGTTGCTGACGAAGTGCACGTCCTCGAAGCGCATGTGCTTGACGGAAGCGCCGCCGCCATATCCCGTGCCCACGCCGGTATCGTAGGTGTAATTCACAAATCCCTTCACCACGATGTCCTCCAGGCTCGCGGTCGCGTCTCTGCCTCCGTAGAGGCCCAGGTATCGTCCATGGCCATGGCGAATCCGTTCTCTATCAGGATGTGTTTACTGCCGGCGGTTAAGTCATAGACATCGTCGTGGTGCTGCCGCTTGCGGTTCACGATCTTGATGTTCCTGGTGGTGAAATGCTCGCTGTTGATGACGTGCACGGTCCATTCGGCGGATCGGAGCAGCAACAGATCCTGGAACGTGATGTTGCGGCTGTTGTTGATCACATAGCCCCTGGCGCCAGCCACAATGTGCCCGTCATGTAAACGCCGCCGGCCGGAAAAAACAGCGCCCCGCCCCCGGGCTTGGCCGAGACGTCGCTGATGGCCCGATTGATCTTCGAAGTTTCGACGGTCTTACCCGTATTGTCAACCTTGTAATCCATGATGTCGACCACGTTCGGATCGCCGGGTCTGGGAGGATTCCGCTCCGGCGCGTCGGCGAACAGCATCAAACCGGCGGCGCCGAAGGACGGCGCTTCGTTGGGGAAGACGAGGAGATAGCGCGGCCGATCGAGGTCGAAGCTGCACGTATGCCCGCTGATCCGCGGCTTGATGCCGTAAGCCAGCGGCCTAACGTCGCAGGTGAGCACATTGATCTCGCCGACGAGATTTGTGACCGTGACCCGGACCTTTCCGGTCATGGCAAAACTGACATAATCCATAAACTGGAACTGATCGTAGGTCAGAAACCGGTGCACAAACACCGGCTGACCGTCCACGGTCACCTTATAAGCCGGGCTCGGCTTCGCGCCCGGGTACGGGGGATAGGGCGTGACTGCGGCGAAGCCCGCCACCGACCACAGCATCGAAAGCAATACAGTTGAACGTACTCTGGACACCATTGTGTTCTTCTCCCGTAAGCTCGGAACCTGCTGTCGCCCGCTCCATTGTATTCCGCTTAGTGGGCAGTAGGCGCTCTCATTCGCGCCGCCCCGGTTTGAGGAGGCCGCAGAGTCACTTTTGCTTGATGTTCCCGCCACTTCGAGGTAAGGTCCACATGGCCTCCGATATTTCGTGTTATCGGTAGGTGGCGGCCTTCGCCCTATAATGGCACGTGCAGGGTCCCCACCATCCCGGACGGAACGTCCCGGAAACCCAGGCTGAACCCAGTCGTTCCCGGCGGCGTCTTCACTCGCGCCCCCAAGACCAGGCCCTGTTCCTGAATCTGGTGAAACTTCTCTTCGCTGAAATCGAGCGGAATCGTTGTAAGTTGCTGCACCTTGCCCACCACGACCAGGAACTGCAGTGAGCCGGCCCACTTACCATCCCTGGGTTCGAGTGTGATGTTGCGCGGATCGATGGTCACAGACGCCTGGTAGCCGCCCTCCACGGGTTCGAGATTCACGTTGAAGCCGATGCCGGCCAGCGACACCGGATTCGTAATCGCTTCGGCAAGCGCGGGAGCCATGGCTGTATCGCGCGCCGCCACATAACCGGGCCGGTACCGCAGCTTGACTCCCGGCCGCTTCACGGTCACCTCCAGCCGGTGATACGAGCCATCGAGACTGCCGTCCGGAGGCGAGAACGCCAGCGAGTAACTCACCCGCGCGTCACTGGCGGCCTCCTGAATCGCGGCGCTCAGGTCGTTGATGTGGTGGAAGGCCTGGCCGCCGGTCTCCCCGGCCAGGGTTTCGAGCGTTTCGTACTCGAAATCCGGCGTCAAATCGGCCTTGGGCGGCTTACTCCGCTTGCCGATCGAACTGCGGTCCGCCTGGACAGCCGCCGACACGGTGAGGCCACGCGCGTCTACCGGATAGACCGCCACATCGGCTTCATTCAAAGCGCGCACGGCGCGCATTACATCGCTCTCAAACGACCGGCCCGTGCCCGGCAACTCCGAGCTCGATGCATTTGCGGTCGATGAATTCGATTGGTTGCCGGCGCTCGGTCTCGCGCCGCTGTTGCCGCCAGAGGCCGCCCCGGTTCCGCCGCCTTGCCGGCTCTGCCCGGTCGAGCCGCTAGACTTCCGCGCGTTGGGGTCGCTTTGGGGAATGCTGTCCACCTCGTTCCGCAAACCCAGTTGAATCGGGAACCCGCTCGAAATCCAGATCAGCGTCTTCCGGCCGGGAATGCCCTGCACATGTCCAGCGATGGTTTCGAGCGCGGCCGCGGTGCGAGTGGCGCGCACCGTCTCGGCATAATCGACATAAGGCTGGGTGGAAGATTTCATGAAGCTATCCCACTGCGCGGTAGTCGCTTCGTCGCCCGTGAGCGAATGGGCCGAAGCGGGCGGCGCCATGGAGGCCTCCACCTCGGGATTCACGCGATTCGAGCGCTTCGCGAGCGCCTCCAGCAGCGAAGCCATGTCCCGCGAAAAATCGTGCAGCAACGACAGCGAGTCGCCCAGCACGAAAACGGCGACCCGGCTGGCCGCCGGCAAGCCGCGTAGGTAACGGAGGAAGTCTTTCTTGGCGACCTCCTGGTCGGAGAGCTGCGTATTCAATTCATCGAACAGAAACACAGTCACGGCCGCGACATTCGGCCCCGGCCTGTTGGTGAATGTCAATGCGGCCGGCGAGCGCGAAACCGCGGTTGCCGTCTCGCCGGCCTTTTCCAACGCAAACAGCGCGATCCTTTGTTCTTGGCCATTGTCGCGCAACTCGAAATCGGCGCGGCTGAGGTCGTCGACGGGCTTTCCGCTCTTGTCCTTCACGACCACATTCATCAGGACGATGTGCGTCCTCGCGTGAATCACGGGCTCATTCGGCGTGGATTGCGAAACTGCCGTCGACGCCAGCCCCAGAAGCAGCGCCATCGGCAAGCCATAAGGCCGGGCTGCAAACGGGCGGCGGGTGGTGAACGTTTTAAGAACGGTTGGGCGGAACCAGCGAATCCGCATGCGGGCCTCCGGAGCGGGGCTTATCCGGGATTTCCATATCGGCTCCAGGCTTCCGGGTAGTTTATCACGGGTCGCCGACTTTTGATCCTCCGAAGTGATTTCTTCCGCGCTTGTTGAGGGCGCCAGCCTAGCTATTTTGCGTCAGCCTGGCCGGATGCGCTCGCGGAAAGCTCATCCATGCGGTCCAACCGCGCCCGGATTTCGGTTGCGTCGGAGGCCTGCGGCGCAAGCGCCAGGTAGGTGCGGAACTGCTCCGCGGCGCCGGCGAAATCCCGCCGGGCGGCCAGGATCGAGCCCAGCAGTTCCCATGCGCCCACGATATCGCGTTTCTTGTCCAGTCGCTCTGCTTCGCGAGCGGCCTTTTCGGCGCCCTCCAGGTCTTGTTGGTAGCACTTGGCCAGCGCGTTGTAGAAGTACATTCGGGGAGATCCATACGGGTCGAGCGCGATCGCCCGCGCGGTGGTCTCCTGGAGGCGCGGCCATTCCTGGGCCGCGCCCTCGATCACGGCCAGCGCCAGGTAGGGCGGCAGGAACATGTCGTCCGCCCCGATGGCCGCCTCGAAGGAGGCCCGCGCGGCCGGCGCTTCGCGTTGGAACAACTGCAACCTGCCCAGTTCAAACCACGCCACCGCGTATTTCGGGTAGATGCGCGCGGCCTTCTCCAGGCTCTTTCGGGCGTCCGCCTGTTTTCCCTTGGCTAGCTCTTCGCGGCCCTTCCGGAGGGCCTTCTGCGCGTCCTTCGGCGCCGCGAGCGAAGTCGTGCTCACCAGCATTGGTTCCGCCGAACCCAGGCGGCGCAGGAGAATCACTCCAATGTCGGATGCGTCCGGACCTCGTCCGGTCAGTTTAATGGTCTCCGATTCGTATCCGGCCAGCTTGGCGCGCAGTTCGCAGCCTTCCAGCCTTCGCCCGACGTTGGTGGCCAGCCGCCGGTCTGGACTGGCGCCCGCATTTCCGCCCGGGAGCCCGGTTGTCCCCAACGGGGAAAGGTGCGACGTTCCTCCGGGGGCCGCGCTTGCATCCTGGGCGATATCGCCCTCACCCACCCTGAAACTGAAGCGGCCCTTGTTGTCGGTGTGCGCCTCGGTCCGGGCTATTCCGTTGCACACGCTCTCAATCGCAACCGAGTCGCTGGGCGGCGCCACGCCGTCCACCATCACTTGTCCGTAGAGATAGACTAACCGCGAGTCGCTAAGAACCTCGCTGGGCGGGCGCCAAGTGGGGGTGGCCGTCTGGGTCGACGCGCTCCCCGCGTTGTCCGTCGTGGTCGAGTTGCCGGAGGTAGTCGCCGGCTGCTGTTGAGCCAGCGCCGGAACGAGGAACAGGAGAGCCGCCGGAAGGCAGGTTCGCGTGCGCCACAATTTCCCCATCGTCATCCCCCCTTTGAACGCATCCTCAAACCCGGAAGCGCCCGGTTTTGGAAACTATGCGGGATGGCCCAAAGCCGGTCGCGCTCCATGTTCTGAATGACGAAGGCACAGAGGCGCGTATGGCCAGCCCGGCGATTCTCAACCGGAATTTCCATTTTGGACGTCCAGATCCCATGTAGTATAAACCGAACCGCCGTTTTTTGGTCCTGCGAGTTGCATTCTTTCCTCCGGGAGCCCGTTTTCGCCCCCGCCAGGCGTGGTTGTCGCCCCGCCGGAAAAGCTCAACACCGGGAAGGCGCTTCTTTTCAATGAGTTCCGCAAACACCTCGCCGATCCGAAGGCATGACCGCCGCTACGCGCACGTGGCGGACATGGTCAAGACGAATCCGGAGCTGTTCATCCCGGTGAAGGTGGGGTGATCAGCATGCCCGCCAGGTGGTTTTCGAAGGCGATGCCGACCGCCTGGTCTATCTCGACCTGCTGCGCCAGCATTGCCGGCTCGACCGCCTCAGGCTGGCGGCCATGATTTACAAGCACCGGCGACAACCCAGATAGCCCACTGGAATACGAAGAGCCGTTGGAGGAAAATGGAAAGGGCAAAACCACGATGACGCTGGATACGTTGCGTACCGAGAAGAAATCCGAGATTATCCGATTGGCGGAGATGCGCGGTTGCCGCAATGTGCGTGTGTTTGGTTCGGTGGCGACGGGCGAGAACCGGCCGGATAGCGACGTGGATTTCCTCGTGGACCTGGAGCCGGGGCGGAACCTTTTCGATCTGGCGGGTTTAATGGCCGACCTCCAGGACCTGCTTGGAACCGAGGTGGATCTTGCCACAACCAAGGGCCTTCACCCGTACATCCGCGACCGGGTTCTGGCAGAGGCGCGGCCGATCTAAAGATGGCCACAAAAGACTCATACATCTACCTCATGCATATCCGGGATGCATGCCGGAGCATCCTCGACTATTCCGCCCTGCGCGGCGGGCCGGGGATCCCCGAGCAAGTGCTCCTCGATGCAGTATGCCGGAGGCTGGAGGTGGTCGGCGAGGCCTCCCGAAAGATCCATTCGGAGGCTAAGTAGCCACCCAAAAAAGGGGATTTAAAGAGCGGATGGCAGAGACAAACTTTCTTACAATTCCTTAAACCCAGGGCTTCCCATTCGCCCATTCTCGCGATGGATAGCGAACGGCTCGCTCTTCTTGGAGGAGGTCGGGGCGTCTATGGGCGGTACTGGCGCTTCTTGTACGTTTGGGTGAAGCCATTCCGGCTGTTGGTCACCGTGAAATCCCCGTTCTCCCGCGCCGAGACCTTAATGTAATCTCCCTTGTCACCCAGCACGTAGCCGAAGCTCTGGGGATCGGGCTGCTCTTGCGGGTTGGCGATCCGGTCCGGGACCGCGTTACTTTCCGGCGTGACGCCCACGCTGTAGTGCAACTGCCAACTGTTCACGATCCCGGGCGAGGTCCGCACGACCGTGGCCGTCTGCCGCTCATTCCCCTTTTTCGCCCCGTTGTTCATGATCGCCACCTGGGGATGGAGTTCGTAGACAAGCTGGGGTGAGTTGGACAAGTCAAAGCCGTGGTGGCTCACCATGAACAGGTCCACCGTCCCCACCAGGTTGTCGGGGCACATCAGGTCGTACTCCTTGGGCTTGGTCAAATCGGCGAGGTCGATCATGCGAAACTTCCCGAAAGTGTACAGCAAGCCGATCGAGGTGCCGTTCTCGCCATTGTCGGCCGGCGCCGGAGCGGCGGCGGCACACAAGGGATTTGGACCTCCGGCGCCGGGCAGCGGGGTCTTGATGGTCGCGCCCGCCGAGGTCAACACCAGCACCCGGATGCCTTTCAGCGGGATCGTATCCCCCGGCTTGACCGTAATCCGATTCGCCTTGCCAATGGCGCTGGTATAGGCCTTGAATATGGTCTGAGTGAGCGGGTCCTGTTCCACCGGCGGCCCATGGTCCACGAAGTTGCGCACCGGTATGCCGACCTTGGCGACGAATCTCGGAACGTTCTCTGCGTGGTCGTTGTGATAGTGGGTCACCACCATATAGTCGATCTGCTTCACCTTGGCGAGTTTGACCAGCCGGATGATCCGGTCCGCATCCAGGTCATTAGGCTTGACAACCTGCGATTTCTCGTCGATAAACCCCGCGTAACCCGCGTCTACCACCATGGATTGGCCGGATGGGGTCACCACCAGCATGGCTTTCCCGCCATCGGCGTCGATCACATACACATCCAGAGTCTTGGCCGCACGCAACGCTGTGCCGAACAGAAGGACCAGGACGGCTGCAACTGTATAAGGCCTCATCGTATATCTTCCTCGTATTTTGAGATTTCCCGCCATCATGAGCGCCCCGCCTGGCGCTGCCCAACCCTCACGCTCATGCCTGGGCGAGGCGGGCGCCGCACGTTTCTCAACCGGGATTTCCGTTTTGGACTTCCCGGTCCGATTCAGTATAAACCGAATCGCCGCCCGTTGATCCTGCATGGTTGCATTCTTTCCTCCGGGAGGAGTCCTCGGTCCCGCTCAGCTAACCCAACTTTCTTAATTCGGGGGTATGCCTGCGGTTAACCCTTTCAAATTCAGGCCTCGTCCGGGGAATTTGTGGGTAACTGGCGGGTCAGCGCGCCGGTTGGGTAAGGAACCGGTGGAGTTTGCGGCAGGTGGAGTCGAAGGAGCGTTGCGCAAACTCTCCTGGAAGGAAACCGCCGAGTCGTTCCATACCTCTTGGGACAACGTCTGCGACGCCGTCGAATATGTGGTCGCCTGGGGTCTGAAACATCGCCCTCTGGAGTCGATCCGCGCCATCGGCGTGGATGAAATCCAATACGCCAAGGGCCACAAATATCTGACCCTGGTCTACCAGATCGACCCGGGGCTCACCCGCCGGCTGTGGGTCGGCAAAGAACGCACGATCGAATCCTTCCAGGGATTCTTTGGCGGCGCGCGGAAGATCGTGCGGGAAGAGCATAAGGTGTAGGCGGGGTCGCGGCGACAGCGCTGTCCAGCGAGCTGCGAAGGCCGTTGGACTTGGGGCCGAAACTCGTGCCAGCTAAAGGCCCGGTTGAAGTGATCGTTATCGATCGTCTCGAAAAACCATCCCTTGACTGAGGCTTATGCCGACCCGCTTGAATGCGTAGCCGTAGTTACCGGCAGGCTGCTGGCCATGCCATTGGGCGCTGGGCACGGCTGGCGCCTCGGAGTCTCTCGAGGCAATCGAGCGCGCCGTCCGCGAGTGGACAGGATGGGGAAGCCGGGGCGGGACGTTTTCAGGGACGCCTCGCGCCCTCCGGCAGAAGTATGCAGCCCAAAGCGCCTTTAGCTTCTCGTGCGTACTGAAACCGCGCTCTCAATTCCTGTAGGGGGATCTGGAGCTGGCGTCCCCAGCGGGATTCGAACCCGCGTTACCGCCGTGAAAGGGCGATGTCCTAGGCCGGGCTAGACGATAGGGACTTGCCGGACGGAAGGAAGCGAACAATTCTACTGTACCGTTGACGGCTCCCGAGCGTCAACCTGGCGCGGGGCGAAACGCTGCGGAACGCCGGGCAGAAGTCCGGCGGCAGAGTCGAAAACCCCGTGCCGCCGCTCATCATACCCAAACCTGGCGACGATCAATCGGTTTTCATGAGTTTCCGTGGGCCGCCGGCCCATGCGGGACAAGCCCGAAGGCTTGGCCCCACACGTTGCGCGGCCCTGGAAAACGTCAGACCAACTCGGGTTCGCCGACGCAGCTTCCGCAGCCCTGCTTGGCCTGCACTTTCAGGCGCTGCATGTCTTCCTGCTCCTCGAAGGGAACCGAGAACTCTCTCTCGATTCTTTCGCGGAAGACGGGGCCGGAGTTGTAGGCGCAGAAGGGGTAGATCAGGCCGTTGGGCGCGGCGTAGTGGATTACGCAGCGCTTCACGCGCTCCACGTCGTAGTTGTACGAATCCATGAAGTGCATGCCGGCCACCATGAGGGTCTTGTAGGTGAATTTGCCGTCGTTCGAGCCGCGGCCGTACTTCTTGTCGGTCATGCCTTGCAGGGTTTGCAGGAACCGGTCGAAGGTGAGGCCTTCGGGCGAGCGGTCCTCGTGGAAGAATTTGCGCAGGTTGTTCCAGGCTTCGATCTTGGTGAAGAACTGCATGCGGCGCTTGCCGGCCTTGCGGGCCAGCAGGTCCATTTCCTTAAGCATGGGGCCCACGTCGATAAAGCGGGTGGCCGGTACGGCTTTGCGGTTCTGGTCCACGAACAGGTAGGTGCCCAGCGAGCAGTGCGGGTGGCAGCTCAGGGTGGTGGTTTCCGCGCCGCGCATGGCGGAAAGAAGCTTGGAGAAGGGCGTCACGCAGGAAAGCGGGAACCAGTCTTCATGGGCGCGGGCGATGCCGGTCTGCTGCTCCACGGCGTGCGCGAAATCGGAGAGCGTGAAGCGCTTGGATTCCAGCTCATGGCGCGAGATCCGGCCGGTAAAAGAGACCGGCTGGAAGCTGATGCCGCTGGAGCAATCGATGTATTCCAGGGCCAGCCGCAGCATGTCGCCGATCTGGTGCTCGTTGATCCCCTTCACGATGGTGGGGACGTAGACGATCTTCAGCCCGGCCTTGCGCACGTTCTCGATGCACTGCAGCTTCTTTTCCCATAGCGATTCGCCGCGCGTGCGCCGGTACACGTCGTCGCATACGCCGTCGAACTGGAGGTAGAGGGTGTGCAGGCCGGCTTCCTTGCACTGCTCGGCGAATTCCAGGCTGGTGAACTTGATGCCGTTGGTAGCCGCCTGCAGGTGGGAAAAGCCCATCTGCTTGGCCATCCGTAGCACGTCCAGGAAGCGCGGGTAGATGGTCGGCTCCCCGCCCGAGAACTGCACGATGCGGTTGGCCACCGGCTTCTGATCGCGCAGGGCTTGCAGCATTTTGCGGACGGTTTCGAAATCCGGTTCGTAGAGGTATCCGGCGGCGTTGGCGTTGGCGAAGCACACCGGGCAGGTCAGGTTGCAGCGATTGGTGAGGTCCACATTGGCCAGGGCGGTGTGGCTGGTGTGCATATTGCAAGCGCCGCAATCGTCCGGGCAGTGGGTCGCCGTGGTCACCGCGGGGTTGGAGAAGCCGCGGTTATCGCCGAAGCTCCACTCTTCCATTTTGAGGTACAGTTTGGCGTCGGAATAGATGATGTCGCGGAAGTCGCCATGGTCCTGGCAATGCTTCTCCATCACCACTTTGCCGGCGTCCTCAAAGATTCTGGCTTCAATCAGTTGCGTGCATTCCGGGCAGAGCGACTGGGTGATCCTGGGCAGACCTTTCTGGAGGGGCTCGATGGGGGCGCCCATGTAGGTAGTCTTCGGTTGCAGAATCTGGAATTGCGCCATGGATGCATTCTAGATGCGGCACGGAAGCAAAGGCCATAATAGGGCGCCAAAGTGTGAATTTGCATGGTTGTTTGGGGAATATAAGGCCCCGAATGGTGATAGGGGAAACACCTTAGCTTGGTGGGGCCAGGCCTTCTGGCCTGCCGCCGGCTTTCGAGCCGGCGTTCTTCGGGGTGGCCGCGAGACACCGGGCCAAAGCGGGCCCAGAGGGCGCCCCGGCAGGATGAAATCCCGACCCCACTTTCGCGATATCCTGACAGCTTGATCTCCGCTTTGACCTTTTCGCATGCCGCCGTGGCCTTTGGCGCGGCCTTTCTGGCTGGCGCCATCAACTCCGTGGCCGGCGGCGGAACGCTGGTCTCATTCCCGGCGCTGATCTGGCTGGGCCTCGATTCGGTGACGGCCAACGCCACCAGCACGGTGGCCATTTGGCCGGGCACGGTGGGCAGCGCGTGGGGGTACCGCCGGGAATTGGGGGGCGCCGAGCCGCGTTTCCTGGCGCTCATCGTCCCCAGCCTGGTGGGCGGCCTGGCGGGCGCCGTTCTGCTGCGTCGCACACCCACCGCCACGTTCGACCACATGGTTCCCTACCTGATCCTGTTCGCCACGCTGCTTTTCATGGCTCAAGAGCCCATCCAGCGCAAGTTGGGGAGCGCCGAGCGGAAGCGGCACGAATCCCGCGCGTGGTTCGTCTCGGTTCTGTGCTTCCAGTTGCTGGTGGGGCTCTATGGGGGCTATTTCGGAGCGGGGATCGGCATTTTGATGCTGGCGGCGCTGAGCATCATGGGGCTGCGCGACATCCACGAAATGAACAGCCTGAAGGTGGTCTTCGGTGGCAGCGTGAACGGCATTGCGGCGGCGTATTTCATCTGGGCCCGGATGGTTTATTGGCCGTATGTGCTGTTGATGGCGGTGGCCGCCATCGCCGGGGGATACGGCGGGGCGGGCGTGGCGCGCCGGATCGGGCAAACGGCGGTTCGCCGCATCGTCATCGCCATCGGATTCGGAATGGCGCTGTCGCTGTTTATCAAGAAATAGGGGGTACGTCGCGGTGGAGGGTTTCGGGGCGAGCGCCCCCGCCAGCGTTCCAGCTACAACCATTCCACCGCGAGCAGGTGCGTGAGCGTGTCGCGCAGCGAAGGGAAGCTGTTCCCCAGCGGACGCAGGAACTGCTCCTCCGTGAGGCGCGTGCAGGCTTGAAGCTGGCGGTCTCGCGCCCAGTAATTGTAGTCGAACAGCTCGTTCAGGATCGCCAAAGATGCAGTCTTACTCATGACAGTTTCCAATTCTAGGTTAGGGTGGGATAAGGCTTCTGCCTTGTCAATCCGAGCGAAGCTCGGACGGTTGCCCGCGCGAAGGTTCAAACAGCGCGGCCCCGGCCCCAGCCTTTTGGCCGGCGTTCCTCGCGCCGGCGCCGGACGCCGGGCAGAAGCCCGGCGGGTCGCGGTAGGGACGCTGGTTGCCCAGCGCCCCCCGCACGGATCCGTGCGAGCGCTCGTTAGCGCACACGGCTCTTAACTTGGATGCTTGGCGCAAAACCGCTCC